>Ga0325405_1000219_pt1 | contig 53831 bp, 20 predicted proteins | sample PopdelMetagenome_21_FD_205663 | JGI IMG/M metagenome (GOLD analysis project Ga0325405, IMG submission 205663) | Populus deltoides microbial communities from Bellville, Georgia, United States - Xylem-Control-R2 | ecosystem: Host-associated > Plants > Phyllosphere > Stem > Wood/Secondary xylem...
ATTTTGCAGTTAATAATCCATTTCTCGAGTAATTACCACTTCTCTAGATTTTACCAAATGAAAGAGAAACGATTTAGTCATTTTAATTGGTTGGATTTGTATTAGACTTGAGATTAAGGGCAATAGCGTCTAGCCACACCACCTAAACAGAGTCAAATTTGCTGTTATTAGAGGGGGGTTTTAGCACATTTTATTAGTATATTTAATAGCGTGATTTTAATTGTTTTTTAAAATATTTTTTATTTAGAAATATATTAAAATAATATGTTTTTTTATTTTTTAAAAATTATTTTTATATCAACGCATCAAAATAATTTTAAAATATCAAAAACATATTAATTTAAAATAAAAATTCAAAATTTTTTAAAAATACTTTTAAAATACAAAAACAATTACACACAATAATATATATGTAGCTGCCCTTTACTCTCTCTGGTCTTTTACTCTCTCTGGTCTCTACACGGGCTTGTTGAAGATGTGCCAAAGACTCTCTCCCGGAGCATCTCGTCTTAAAAAATCTTCATGTATTTTATAATAATACAAGGCGGGAAAGAAAAGAAGAAGAAGCCTCCCTAGGAATTTTTAAAAAAATCAAGTAATATTTATCTTCAAAATTTTTTAATTATTTTAATTAATAGAATAATCATTTCAAATCATGGGATTTAGTTGTTAATAGTACGATTAAACTTTAAGTGTTCTTGTGCTCTCTTATCATAACAATAGAACAGAATAGGTTATTCGTCATTATCCTTTTTCTTTTTTAATTTCAAATTATGGGATAAGTTTTTAACTCAGATCAATTAATTTTATTTATTTTGTAAAAAGAAAATATCATTAAAAAAATTAAAAAATTAAAAACAAGTCAATTGACCTGTTTTTTTACTAGATTATACCAAGTTGATTCTTTTATTTTTATTGAAATTTGATCCGATGTAAATCTCAAGTTACCCGGACCAACCTTCATTCGGTAGTTTGGTTACTTTCCTGATGCAAAGAATGCCACAATTTGAAAAGAGTTAATTGAACAAAGTAATTAGAGAGATATTTCCGTGCAAATGAAGTAAGTAACCCAGTGCTTGGGCTCCAAGAACTAGTTTAGTCAAAAAGGATTCTCAACTTTTTAGCTGGCTAGTAGTTGCCTTTTCATTTCCACCTGGGCATAGACATGGATAAAGAACAGCAAATCTATGCTCTGTCGTTCGGTTTGCATTATTTTAGGCTGAAAATAAGGGGAAGACATGGGAGCTCCCCCTGTTAGGGAATAGAGTTAACAACCGTGTTGCTTCTTGTATCAAAAAGCATACCAAAGAAAATCATGCAGCTGCCACAGATTCTATGGTGGGGTAAAGGATAGTAATATATATAAATAAATAAATAAATAAGGAGACTGACTAGACCACAGCTGTGAGCAACAGATTGCGTGGTTATAATTTCTGGGAAAGTTGGGTTTTTTCCTTTATTTATTTCATAGATTCGGATTTTAGGGTAAACATTTAGGAGAATTTATTAAATTTTTCGTAGTGCATCAAGTTCATGTTGAGGGTGCTGACTCGGCATATAACATGGATAGAGTTTTCAATCTTTAAAGTTGTAGGATCCTAAACTGTAGAGAAATAAAATAAGATTCTTAATCCATAAAGTTACACCTCTTGATTGTAGAAAAAACTTTGATAATATCTAAAAGTCTTTATTTCATTAGATCTCTTCTGAAAAATAGTTTACAATGTTGTTTAAATACGAAAAGAATGGCCTAATTAGTAAAGTTCTAATCAAATTGAATGTCTTAAGTGAAGTACGAAAAAGAATCTAAAAGTAATGAGGAAAAATAAAGAAAATCTCTATCGTAAAATTAAAAAAAAAAACACTTATGGAATATTTCATTTGTGTTCAGACTAAATTCAGTCGATAATTTTACTGTAATCAGAATTATCGACAAAAAAATTATCGAAAAGTATCTTATTAGGATTTTTTACCTCGATATTTTTGTCAATGATGAAATTAACAACAAAATCAACGATGAAATATTCACGTATAAAAATCATATTTCATCACCTATTTTCCATCAAAACTCCATAGGCACCAAAATTGTTGTCAACATATTTTATCGCCGATCTTGTCATAAAATCCTAAACATTCTATAAGTTTTATCAAAAGTTCCAGAATGAGTGCCAAGATTCTGGTGGATTACTGATGGAATTGTCTTTTTATTTCATATGTATTTTTACTATTATTTTTTTTTATTTAGTTGTTATAATCCTCAAAACAAACCCATGATAACCCATCTCCATTTCCTAGCCAAGAATTAGAGCCCCATTTCCACCATTTTTCCATAACAATTCTCACACTAAACACACAACAACAATAACCACAATAAGCATTTTCAAGCCAATAATTTCTCACAATAAACCCACAAGTATAACAAAAACCATATGTGCAATGATTGAAAAAATGAAAACAAATTAGAAAAATATACAACAAAATTGTTGTCATCATATTTTCAATTTTGTTACACAATAAAAGATCACAACTAAATCAATTCAACTCCTTTTAATCAAAATCCTTCTCCATATTTTCATCATCGTCATATACAACATCATCTTCTTTGTTGAAGTCATGGTTGATCTCATCATCTACTTCTCTATTTGCTTTGTTACTCAATATTACATTTATCTCATCAACATCAACCTCAATATAAGTATTCTCAATAATACGAAAATTTGGATTTTCTAACTTGGTAGATGAAGCAACTCGATATGGATTAACTAACTCATCCATTTGAAAGACATCATCTCCTTTAATTACTTCATTATTACCATCTTCAACTATAAGAACACGAGTCATAGGTTTTGTTTTAACAATAGAAATGAGTGTTTACATAAACACATGGTAATCATGACTCTTCATTTTATACAATTTACATTCCCTTAAATTTACCAATTTAGCTATATTTGATGCATATCAATAAGAAAATCGCAAATTTTTAAGCCATTCATAGAATAAAAAGTTGTGCTCATTTGTCTAAGGCGAAGATAGCTTTGGGCTTTGCAACATGAAACCTGTCATTAATTAACTCCATATTCTCATAGTAGTAATACAAAGGTAGATCCAATCTAGCTTTAATATTCTATTTTGTTTTTCATTTCATGTCTATAACTATGTTAAAAATATTTTCAAACATATTTTTCTTAATGTGCATGACATCCAAATTGTGACGGATGATATTAGTCTTCCAATAAAAAAAGCTCTCAAAAAATACTTCACTTAACCTAGTTATAAGTCACACCAAAACCAGTGAATTTTTGCCTCCTTGGATGAAAACTAAAATAATGTCTTCATGCTTTGAAACTTCATCATATGATTCTCCACTCAACAATATTGTCGGTGTAACATCCCTTTTAACTTTTCCTTTTAAGATGTCCTTTCTGATATTTATAGATCGATGATAACTTGGAAAGAACCTTATGTGATAATTAAAAACAAAAAGGAAGCTTAACATTATTCAATATGGACAAGCTAGTTTTTTATATGTGCTCAAACTCGACACCATCTTATACATAGAAAAATTATTTATAATCCACATTAATGTTATCTTCATTTAAAAATTATGTTTTCTTGAGACATCATATGTCAAAGTCTCGATTGGTCATTACTGATTCAACTTATCAATCAATGATTGAAGATAAACTTCTATATTTCTATATGGATTGTGAGGACCATGTACGACTATTGATAAGAACATAAATTCCAGCTTCATAAACATCTATGGGGTAAGTTTTAAACTGCTAGGATGATCGATTAACAGGAAAAATGTGTGAAAAGGGATCTAAATGGATTAGATTCATCAGTACACAAGTTGTATGTTCTATGGCTCCATTGAAAAATTAGGATGCACCTTATTGAACTGCTTTCAAGCTTTACCAATAAAAAAGTGTACATGACTCCATCCACCTCATCATATGAATGGTGTTATATCATGTGCTCAATAGTCTTTGGAGACTCCCTAGGATCCTTCTAAAAAATCAAGTAATATTTATCGTCAGAAATTTTTAATTATTTTAATTAATAGGATAATCATTTCAAATCATGGGATTTAGTTGTTAATAGTACGATTAAACTTTAAGTGTTCTTGTGCTCTCTTATAATAACAACAGAACAGAATAGGTTACTCGTCATTATCCCTTTTTTTTTTTTTTAAGTTTCAAATCATGGGATAAGTTTTTAACTCAGATCAATTAATTTTATTTATTTTGTAAAAAGAAAATATCATTAAAAAAATTAAAAAATAAAAGGTAAGTCAATTGACCTGCTTTTTTACTAGATTATACCAAGTTGATTCTTTTATTTTTATTGAAACTTGATCCAATGTAAATCTCAGGTTACCCGGACCAACCTTCATTAGGTCGTTTGGTCAATTTCTTGATGCAAAGAATGCCACAATTTGAAAAGAGTTAATTGAACAAAGTAATTAGAGAGATTCCGTGCAAATAAAGTAAGTAACCCAGTGCTTGGGCTCCAATAACTAGTTTAGTCAAAAAGGATTCTAAACTTTTTAGCTGGCTAGACTTGAGACATCATATGTCAAAGTCTCGATTGGTCATAACTGATTCAACTTATTAATCAATGATTCAAGATAAACTTCTATATTCCTATATGGTTGTGAGGACCATGTACGACTATTGATAAGAACATAAATTCCAGCTTCATAAACATCTATGGGGTAAGTTTTAAACTGATAGGATAATCGATTAACAAGAAAAATATGTGAAAAGGGATCTAAATGGATTAGATTCATCAGTACACGAGTTGTATGTTCTATGGCTCCATTGAAAAATCAAGATGCACCTTATTGAACTGCTTTCAAGCTTTACCAATAAAAAAGTGTACATGACTACATCCACCTTGTCATATGAATGGTGTTATATCATATGCTCAATAGTCTTTGGAGACTTTAATAACCTTTACAGCCTAGAAGTGATTGGAAAGTATCTTGATTTTTGTATGTGATAAGTGTTCTTCTACCGCCATTGGTTTTATACCAAGCATGCTGACAAGTTTTTTACTCGATAAAATTTGCATATTTACCATAGTATAACATGCAAAAGTTTGGGCATATATTAATTTTTTGGTACCTAATCCAAGACGTTTCATCGTGTATTTTACAACATAAAAATTATTTTTCAGTTTATTCCCTTCATGCAACAAGTTTGTCCATCATTTAAGGATCCGATCATAATCAACCTCATTCGACCTATAATTTAACTTGATGTTAAACATTTATACAATGATTGATAGTTTACTATAATTTACACATGAATCTCATAACGGTTCATAAAAAACTTTCATAAGTTTAAAAAACCTAGTTGGATTTACTTTTGGTTCTTTATCTAAAGAGATGTTAGGTGAATATTCACTTGAATAATCTTGATTTATTTCTACTGCATTCATCACCATACTCTTACAAGGATTTATGTTATCCTCCATGAACCAATGTATATAAATTTAAGTGTAACACAACTAATTAGCCATCATTTCTTTAATTCAAACTTATTCAACATAAATTTATACTTTTAATTATTACCAATTCCACACAAAATCAATTTTTCTAAAATCTCAAACTTAACTATAAAATTGATAAAAAATAATTGATACCCATTAAATTACTCATCATTTCTTCAATTATAGCACACTTCAATTACAAAACCACCCTCAATTTCATCAAATAACAAATTAAATTAATTTCCTTCAAATTCCAAACAAACCATAAAATAAAAATCATACATTAATACAAAAAAAATAACATTATAAAACAAGTGAAACACTTAAAAAATTAACAAATAAATATTGAATTAATCATCTTTTTAGCCATTTTCAAGCATTTCCTTTCGTCCACAGTACTGGTTCCGATCCAATTAGGCATATTTTTTATTGTTCAAAGTTACTACATTCTTTTTTTCTCTTGGTTTATGGATAGCTATAATTTCCAATCCGTTCCCTTTTCGCTTGCTTTTTCACACGCATTTTTCTTGCCTCGAAAAAAAGAAGGTTATCGAAGGAGTTATGTTCCAACCTATGCATTAATTTTGTTTGCATTATAATTGTTGCTCACCTTCCCATCAAACATGTCTTGCTGAACCTCTCGCTCTGCTGCCACCATGTTTTGCTGCCAGATTTCTACTTCAGTTATGCCTTTCTGTTTTTTGCGATGTCTTTTAGTGCCGAAGCTTTAGATGCAAGGATGAGAGCAAAGGTCTGGATAGACTTGAATTGATTCAAATAATATCATTTATTTGTTAGAGATGCTTTTTTTTATTTTTTCAAATTTATCGTGATAGATTCATGAAGCGGTAATTAAAATTTTTTCTCTTACTTAGATCTTATTATCGTTTTCTTGCTAGTTACTAACTAATATCAAAATACATTATATAAATCAGAAGAAGATTTTATTTTGTCAATATAAAATTAGAAATTCATTAGTATATATAGACTATATAAACATAAGAAGATCAGATAATATTTTTTAATATTAGATAAAAAAAATTAAAACAACATTTTAAACTTCAATATTTATAATTTATATAGCGTACATCCACATAATTATTTTTTAATTTTTTTATGTAGGGTATTAAAACTTTAATAACTAAGATACAAATCCTATATGTAATTTTGGAATATATTTGAACTGATTTCCTTAAACAACAAAGAAAAAATTAAAATAAAATAAAGATATGAGAGGTGACATGAGAAGGTCCACGTTGACATGTGCTTGACATCCCTGTATTTATAAATTAATTAAAGGAAAGAAACAGATGGAATTCTCGATACTCCTCCTTTAACAATTAATTATAGAAGAAGATATTGTTTTCCAAATGTAATCCATAAGATGCTCGCAGAAACATGGAGGTGCAACCCACAAGCAAGTTAGTGGATAATGAAGATTCTGACACGTTTATTGCCAACCACAACTTGCAATCTCTACTGTTCTTATTATTATTTAATCTTTGAATTGAATTATATATCTATTATTAACAAAATACTATTCATTACATCAATTTTTTTCTTCAATCTAGTTCTTAAAATTGTTTTTTTTTTCTTTTGAATTTTTTCACTACTTATTCTTTTTTTTTTAATTCCATTATTGAAATCCCATTTGATTTTATTTTTGTATGCCACCTCTCGTAATATTATTCATTGTAATTTTTTTTCCTGATTTTTTTCCCAATTCAATCATTCAATATTTGATTTTTATTTTTAATTTTATCCTATAACATTTGGTTGACAGCCTTACAGATCGCTATTGATTGCAATTATGTTTTTTCTTCTTTTTTTATTGATTTTTATTTTCAAATTTTTTTTAACTTTTTTTTGTATCATCTTTTAATGTTGGGTTTTTTTTTTGGTAATTGGTTATATTGTTTTGCTTTTTTCTAGTTGATTTTTTTTTAATTTCATAATTCAACATTTGATTTTTTTTTCATTCTTCGACATTTAGTTAGTTGCTTTACATACCACTATTCATTGTAATTGTGTTTTTTTTTCTTTTTAGGTGATTTTTTTTTCATTTTCATCCTTCAACATTTGTATTTTTTTCCGATTTAATCATTCAAAATTAGATTTATTGATAATTGAGCTTTATTACCAATTTCATCCTTCAACATTGTATTTGTTGCCTCACAAACCATTAGTCATTGCAATAATATTTTTTTAACTCTTTTTTTTTTCTATTAATTGTTTTCTTCAATTTCATAATTCAACATTAAATTTATTGGGAATTGTGTTTCATTATTTATTTTGGCTTTCTTTTCTATGGTTGAAAAAGATTTTTTTTTCTTTTTACTTTTTTCTCATTTTTTTTTCATTTTCACCTTTTAATATTGAGTTGGTTTGGAATTAAATTTTATGATTTATTTTAACTTTCTTTTTCACAATCTCAGAGAAAGTCATTGAATTGACTTGTTGATGTTTGATTTTACAATTTTCCTTAAAGCATTTTCTATTTTGGTCACTAATATTTTTTTAGTTTCTTATTTATATATCATAATTTCATGGATTTGGGGTTGAGACATATTTTTATTAGTTTTTTCAAAGTACTGAAAAAAATACTCCAATGTTACTATGATAATTTTATTGTTTAAAAATAATTGAAGCACAGGAAATCAAATTATGTATTCAAGATCTCGTTTAATATTGTGATAACAATTGTTTTTTAAATTATTTTTTTATTTAGAAATACTTCAAAATAATATATATTTTTTATTTTTTAAAATTTATTTTTAATATTAGCACATCATAACAATTTAAAAATATATATAAATTAATTTAAAATAAAATAAAATAAAATAATAATTAAAATTAAAATTAAAATAAATAATAAAAAATTAATAAACAATCTAAAAACCATCATTCCTTATCATTCCTCTCTTTAAATATTAGCCTGAATCTCTCTTTAAAAACCATCACTCCTCTCTCTCTCTCTCTCTCTCTCTCTCTCAAATCTCTTCCTTATCATTCCTTTTTCACATGGATTTTTTGGTTCTAACTGACACGTCCTCTCTGACAGCTGTAGCTCTTTCTTTGAGATTGGAGCCATGACTTCCCCTAAAATCAGCCTATGATGAACGACCGCACAACGAAGTCGACCTCTAGTAAGGGCCCACCCGGTCTCCTTCAATTCAGGTCAAGAAGCTCGAGTTAAATTTCTAGATGTTTCTAAAACAATCTAATTTAGAAAAATTCGCTCTACAGTTTAGGCTTATTTTCTTACAGCATTTCTCGTAGGAGATGCTATTTAGAAAAATTAAATTGGTAATATAATTTTTTAAATTGAATAAATATTATTATTTTTTGTTTATGTGCATTTCAATGATAAAAAATTATTTTAAAGAGTCAATTGTATTTCAATATACTTGATACATAATTATTTTAACAATGTTATATAACTTAATCGACATGACGAGTTTAAAGACAATCCAAAAGATTCTCAATCAACCTAATATTAAAAAATAAAATTAAAAAAACAACAAAAAAAACAATCTGAGTCAACTTGGGTTAACTCGCCAAACTCATAGAAAAACATTAGAATAAAAAAGGATGTTGTTGTTCGATAATTTGATATATGTATTATATTCAACTCATGTAGAGTTTATATAGCCATATAACAAGAAACATAAAGGGATAAAATAAAATAAATAGAAAATATGCTTGATCATCTCTTTTGATTAGATGATTGAAATAATTTCTTAATCGACTAGAGTTGTTCAATTCCTTGATCTCTTTCTTTTATTGATTAGGACATAATCAATAATATTTACCTTAATTATTTCCTTAACATCCCCCTCAAACTCATTATAATTCTTTATTCATGAGTTTGACATATACCATATTTATTATCATTGTAGTCTCACTTGTTTATCTTCAACAATTGTATTTTTCTAAACATAGCTATTTTGTCTATTTCTTCTTCTTTTATGGTTGCTGCTACATTTCTTTTCCTAAACATATTTTTTCAAGATTTGGCTTTTTAAGTGGCTATTTTATTTCGGCTCACTCTTCATCTGACCAATGTCTTCTTTTTATGATACCTCGGTTATTTTCCATCTCATTCTTTAAGAAGAACTTTTTTTTTTGTGGGTGTTCTCTTTTGTACCACCTTATCTCTTGCGCAAGAACTTATCGACTTGCACTAAGTCTCTTTTATTTTTGTTTTTCTGTATTTTTTTATGTAAAATCTCAATTCTTTTATAGGGCTTTGTTATCTTGCACCTCCATTCTTTTTATTCTTTGGATGTCATTTGACCATCCACATAACCTTGAGATTTCTTCATATCATGAGTTGATTTATCATTAAAAAATAATCGTAAATAAAATATTTGGTACACATTGAAAAGGATTGAAAACAAAGTATTTTAAAGTGGTCGGACAATATAAAGCCACCAATCGAAAAAACAGAAGCTAATATTTAGAGCAATATATGATCGACCTAATCTGATACCAAGAACAAATTTAAAAAGAAAATGATGTTATTATTCGATAATTTGATATATGTATTACATTTAACTTATGTTATTTTTGGCTTTCCATTTAATATATCTCTTGAAGATGCCCTTATAACAGCGATACTAGATGGTAATTTGCTGTACTTGTATTAATAATGAAGTCAGTTCCTTTTATTTTATTTTTTCACTTCAACCCTCATTTTTTTTTCAAGAGCTTTCTCCTACAAGTAAAATTTTGGAGTTTGAAAAATAATTTGTTTACCCTCAACATCAACTACCTTGATTAACACTCCAGTTCCTTTCCTTTTGTGCTTTCATTTTAAAAATCCATGGTGCTTCAAATGTTGATGCATGGTTAATGACACTTGCTAAACATCTAAGTTAATATTTTACTTGTCTTTATTTCATATGTTAAGGAGGCTCTCTAGTTATTTTCCATGCCTTTTGGTTATAACTATCAAACAATTATGTTTCACTCAAAGTGACCTTCCTTTTCTCCTTCATTATAGAACACTCTAGGCTATAACGTTTCACATTTTGTTAATGGTGACCACAAAGTAGCATGGCCATTGTAACTAGTTATTGCTAAAATAACTGACCATCAATCTCTCTTCCCTCCAGAAAATAAAAACAAGTTCAATATTTAGATGATATGTCAACTGATGAAGTCGTGGAAAAACTTCACATAGAAAATGAGCTTTCTGTGGGTTGCAATATTGGGCCAAAAAGTGTAAACTTAATATGGGCTTTATATTTGGACTTACTGGTTATTGGTTTGATCGGTGACTAAATGTTTATTTGCAAAAATAAATCCTTCGTAAAATGATGGACTCTCTAATATTTAAGTTAGTAAGTGTATAAGAGAAAATATATGAGGAAAATGAGAGAAAATATCACTTGTCTTATTTACCTAGTGACTACGGTATTTATATACCTTGGTCATGCTCACCTCGAGATGTAGAGAGTCCTAATATTATATGCGTGAATGGTTTGGTGCCGGGTTCTGACACCTCAAGGTTGAAAAAATGTTCAGATGACAACCTATGTGATGAAAAAAAAAAAAAGAGGCAAAAGAAGTGAAAGGGAAAGGAGGAGAATGAATGTCTAAGAGAAAAATTAGGAGTGAGAAGGAGAAAGAAGATGAGGGCTGGCCTTTTAGGTCTTTCCAAACAATAGAAAAAAGTTTCAACCTAAACAACCATCTTCTGTGTTTTTTTCTCCTTGGTGCATGAAATGCGTATGACTAGAGAGTGGGAAGCGTGTACAACCCATTAAGATAGCAAAAAGTGATCCTCCAAAGCGCTTTTAAAATCATCTCACAAATCTATTTTCAGTGATGCTTGTGGTGTTGAAAACGAAGCTTTAATGTGTTCTCGGTGATCATTTATTTTCCTATCTTCTTTTATCCTCCTATTTTTCCCTTGTCTCTCCTCTCTAATTCCATGTTAGCATTATAAAAGAAAAAAACATATGAAAAATGGGTGAAAAAGTGTATTAAAATGACGCAAAGATGAAGAAATATGCATTTTTTATATATGGAGTGGGTGAGATATTGGTCTTACTTCTTGTTTTTATTTCACTTCGTTTGGTCATGGACCAAAGGGTGACTTGTTAAAAAAAAAAACAAAACATGCACCATCACCAATTATATGAATAAAGATAATTAGAAAACTTAGGATAATAATATAATAAAAAAGCTAAAATGAAAGGCAAAAACACTGTAGCCATAGACACATTTTACTATTCACCGTAACAGTGTAATTACTGTTTTGCCCTTAAAAAAATCAATGGCCTTGGTGTTAGGGGTATTTTTGTCTTTTTTGCAAAGTCCATTGATCATTACCAAATTGATCAATAGTAGCATTGTCTTTTTTATTTTTAAAAGCACAATGAAATTACAAATTTACCTTTAAAAGAAAAAATTTAAATCTCGGATCTAAGAGTATTTTTTGTCTTTTTACTTTTTTAAGCATAGTGAAATGACTCAATTACCATTAAAAGTAAATTTTTAAAGCTTACATCCAACTGCCTTTTCTTCTTTACAACCTTTTTTTTTTTTGTTATCATGAAGTTGAGCGAGGGTAATTTGATCATTTAATAAACATAAAATATTATTAAAATGAAAAAATGGCAAGAGCATACAACGTATGTGCCAACATGCTGGAAGCTCTGATAACCATTTGGCAGCTAGTGTGATGCCTTCCAGTGGCTGAAATGGCCTTTTAGGAATATCGTTGGAATTGCAGCAAAGTCTTCTTCCTATAGGGGAGGCATGTGGTGGGATGGATTGTCACTAATGAATGTTTTTTTTTTCCTTATTTTCTATCTCCTCTCCTCAAAAACCATACTAGTCACTTTAAATTTCAGAGTTGTCTTCTTAATTATTGATATTTCAACTTTGATCCTTATTCTTTTGATTTCTAATTTTTTTCCCTGGTTTGTTTGTAAAAGTTTTATTTGTTTTTAATTTTATCTTTCAATCTTAATTTGAGATATATTATTTTTTCTAATTTAGTCTTTATTATTTTGATTTCTATTTTTCCTTGATCCTTTTGTGGAATTTTTATTTGTTTTCAATTTCATCATTCAATCCAGATTTATGATATGTTATTTTTTTAAAATTTGGTTTTCATTCTTTTATTTTTTTTGTCCTTTTATTAAAGTGATTTTTCTTTTCAATTTCACTTTTTGATCGAGAGCTTTAATTTTCCTCTATTTTATTTTTTTATTTTAATTTTGATTCTTATTCTTTTAATTGTTATTTTAACTTTTGGATCGTTTTGTATAACTGAATTTTTCCTCGATTTTATTTTTTAACATTAGATTGATTGTAAATTAGAGTTTGAAAAGCTAATGTTGATTCACATGCTCTCTTATTCACTACAAAAACAAACTACCTTATGAATAGAAGAAAAGGAGAACTTTAGAAGTAGTTGAAAGATATAGATTGTGTTGGTGTCGGTTTTGGTTTGCTTCATTATCGAGGTTAGGTTTCTTTTACACTCTACTGGTTGCTTGATGATTAAGCTGTTGTTTGTTGTTTGTTGTTTGTGAGTGTCTTGCTAGCTTTCTTCGGGGAAAAAAAAACAGAAAAGTAAAAAATAAATTCAATGGGATCTTTAAGAGGGAAAGTGACAAAAGTAAATCACTATAGCCGCTTAAAAAACAGAAAAGTAAAAAAAAAAAAAAACAAAAAAGTAAAAGATTCATCTAATCTTTCATATAGAAATAGAAATTAAATCACTTTTCTTTTCCTTCTCCTGGATGATTAAAATATTTGTAAGTTGTGAGGGAAAGTGACAAAAGTCTTGATTTTAGATAACCTTTAATTACTTTCTCAAAATACAAGAGATAAATATAATGAAAATAAAAAAAATTATTTATTTATATTTTCTATTTTGAAAATATAAAAATTTATTTTAAAATTATTTGAAATAAATTAATTACAAGTCTTTATCTTTGTCTCTTTAATCAAATAGATTTTTATCTTCTTAATATTTATAGTTTTGAGTCTTGAAATACTAACCATACATAATTTTAAAGAATATATTGTATCTACTAGTTATACTGAGATAGTTGAACATCGACAACAAGCTATTTCAAAATAGAGAAATTACTAGTTGTTTGAGGGATAATTGTTTTGGCAATAAATAAATAAATATGCAAGCTTTTCATATATATTGTTTTTTTTTAAGAAAATCTAATTATAAATAAAAAAAATCCTATACTAGCATTTAATTAAACACACCGAGAATCATCTGTGTCAATTAATACAAAAAAACAAAGTGTTAATGCATTTATTCAACTCGCCTTTCTCCAGGTTAAGTAATTTTTTTCTAATGCAAAGAAATTAATATGAAGGTGTTATTAATGCGTTTTCTGATATTGAGTAACATATATAACCATAAATCAAAAAGTTGATACATTAATATGATAAAATATAGTAAATATCATATGCGTTAATAAAAATATATAAGATCTCAAGTTAATTTTTAACGTAGCAGAAAAATAAAATAATATTGCAATTGCTATAGTTTGACACTATTTCCTTAGTATTTGTATAATAATTTTTCAAAAAACAATGTCAAGAAATTGTTTTAAAACAAATTAAAAAAGAATAAAGATAAGAACAAAAAAATAGTATAAATAAGTCAAGTGTAAAGTAATAAATATTCAAAGTATAAAAAATAATAAAAAAATATTTTTCTTTTCAAAAAGTTTAAAGAAAAAAATGAAAAACTAAAAAAAATTACAAAATAATGAAGATAAAAAAAATGTTGATAAATAGGTCAAGTGTAAAATGATAAAAACTCCAGGTGTAAAGAGCAAAAAATATAAATAAAGAAAACTTTTTTTTAAAAAAGAAATACAATTTTACCATGGCTACAGTAAAAAAAAGGCAAAATTTGTAATTTTGTCATTTCTACAAGAAAACACTGTTTTGTTTTAGTATATGTATTAGCCATTTAACTTTCACTTTGCCGCAAGTTATAATTTTTTTTTATAAAAAATACGTGGTATACAGGCTGTTTCAATATGTTTTTTTTTTACATAAAAAAATTCAAATTGTAAATTAAAAAACCTATGCAATCATCTAATTAAATAAATCGATAACCATTTATGTAAATAAAAAACAAACAGTAACAATAACCAAGAAAGAAACTGTAAAAATTAAGAGATGAAAGTAGATCAAGATATTTAATATCATAAAATGCAGCATTCACCTGATTGTGTTTACTAAACTTATTTATTTAAATATATTAAAGATAAATCTACTCTAAAAAACTCATGACTTAAACGAGAAATACAAATAAAACTAATTGAATAAACTATAAAATAAAAAATATTATGCAAGCCCGAATACATCAGTAAAATGTAAGGATGACACATGTTGATATGATGGAAATATATGAAAAAAAAACATAAAAAAGCCTCGAGTGAACTCGACAACCAATCCGAGTTAACAAATCAAACACATGACCTAGAACTTGAAATTGAGATGATCTCATAAATAAGAAAGCAAAAAAAATACCGGAAAAAAAACTATTTGAAAAAAATTCTTTACAAAAAGACCAAAGTCGAATTGCGCTAATTTTTCAGAATTATGAACCCAGTTATGAGACCGAGGTGACCCTATTATAGGTAAATCCAAAAAAAAAAGCAAGATTCATAATCAAACAAATATTGAGGGATGAAATTGAAAAACAAATCAATAAAAAAAAACAACGCAAAAAAAAATAAAAGAATTAGGATTAAATTCGACATAAAAATGAAATAAAATTAAATATTGAGGGATGAAATTGTAAAAAAAAAAATCTATTAAGAAAATGATTTTAAAAAATAGCAATTAAAAGAATTAGGACTAAGTTTGACATAAAAATTAAATGAAAATAAATGCTTAGGGATGTAATTGAAGAAAAACATATCAATCAAAAAAATTATTCAAAAAAATAACAATTAAAAGAATGAGGACCAAGTTTGATAAAAAAATTAAAAAACCAAACAACCAGGGATGAAATAAAAAATAAATTCAAATTAGAAATAATCAATGTAAATAAAACAGTTTCAATAATGAGAAGAGGTACTGAATCAAAAGAAAAAAGAAATTGAAAGGTTGATATATTTTTTTGCATGCAATTCATGAAAAGAAAACAAGGAAAAGAAACAAAAAACAACAAATTGACACCAAACCAGACCTAACTATCATACACACACCACACCTATAGTAGAAGAGGACGCCGAGACAAATCAAATGATATGGTAGAATCACGATTAACACCATTACAATCAGTCGTACGTGCTACCCGAAGACGGCAGAGCAGCTGACACATCAGCAACCTTTTCTCTTTCTTGTTTTATCTGTACAAAAACAAAAAGGTTCCTAGGACTAAACATTAATAACAAAAAAACCATTATGAAATTACAATTAAGCCCCTGAATTCAAGCCTAAAAATTTTGAGTAGTAAGGGTAATGGAGTAATTATATTGATCATTGAAATTTGAAATTATTATAAGGTCCTGAAACCAGAGGTCATGATTTTTAATTTTGTAAAAGCAATACAATAATTTGACTGTTATGAAAAAAATTGAAAGACATTGTTGCCCATAAAGAAATAGAGAATGAAAAATTGACCGTGTACAAAGACAACTTTGCCCCTTAATCAAAGCTTTAGAAATAAAAGAGTAAAGAGTAAAATGATAATTTTATTGTAACCCTAGATATATTTTACTATAGATTGAGCTATAATAAAATAACTATGGGATTTGGTTTTTATAATAATTAGTTAGTTAGTTAGAAGGGAACTAAAATGTTGATCAACTGGATACCAAAAAATTAAGCTTCAAGGATATGCAAGGCAACTCGTTATTGATAAAAGTTTTCAAACCCGGTCCAGCGGGTTGACCCAGTCCGGGTTTAAGAAAAAATCATTTAGGGATTTGGCTTGGCAAAACCTAGTCAACTCAGAAGGTCGACCGGGGACCAGTAAGACCCGAGTAAACCCAAATGAAACACTTTTAAAATACATCCAAACACTATTGAAAACAAATTCCTAAACAAACATTAAGTGTTTGTTTTTGAGGTGGCACCATGCTTTTGAAAATAAATAATTTTTTTGCTTTAAGTCGATTTTTTTAGTGTTTTAAAATTGTTTTGATATGTTGATATCAAAAATAAATTTTAAAAAATATAAAAAATACTGTTTTAATATATTTTCAAGTGAAAAACACTTTTAAAAAACAAATATTACTACCACAATTCCAAACACTATCTAATTCTATACAATGGTTTGATGCAAGTTTTAATGATTACATAAAGTCATAGCTGACAACTTCAGATAATAACAAAGATAAGTGGTCCTATTGTAAACATATTAAGAATAATAGTTCAATTGCACCTCAAAATGCAATAGTAACCCCTCTTCCTTCATTACATGACAAGAGAGGGAAATCTCAGATTTCTATAGAAATGATTTGAATCCTTCCATTTACATTTCCCAAATCAACTTTAAGCCAAAAAAATCAACATTTATACAAGAAACATTTATATGTTTTTTCTTTTCGACATTTGATTCTTAAAAAAAAAAACACTTTCTTAACAAAACAAATGTGTTGTTAAATTTGCAAATAGTCTACATTGTACATATAACATCAAGAAATCATACTTCAGGTAAATTTTGGATTGTTAAAACTTGCGAAGCTTACCATTGAAATCCATAGATATTTAAAAGAAAGACTAGAATTCAACACAAATGAATCTCTGGAACCACATCTATTTTCAAGAAACACTTATCTTTTTCTTTAGACATGAAACAATAAATCCTTGGCTAAGATTGTTGAAAGTAAACTGATTTTTAAAAATTAGTTGACTTGGTCAACTGGTTGGGAACAGGTCGACCGGTTGAGACAAAGTAACTGGGTGGAGTAAATTGAAGCGGTCGACTGATTAATAAACGGTCAATCGGTTGAGGTGTGAAAAAATGTTTTTCCTGTTCAGATTATGATTTCCTTGTATTATTTTAATTCCTTAATTTTCTAGGACTTTATGCCTATAAAAGGCTTCTAATTCAACATTATTATAAAGTACAAAAGAGACAGAATAACTAAGAAAGCTTAAAGAGAAACACTTAATAAAAGTGTACCTTCCTCTCAATTTTCTTCTTGTTCTTGAGTTTTTTTTTTATATTTTGAATTACTATTTCTGATGTTATACCACACCTATTTGTCTTTCAATAAGTGGTATTAGAGCTTTTTTTGATTGTTTATCATGGACAATCCAAACTTCCCACTTCAATGTCCCCGTTTGATAAATGAGAGCTATAAAACTTGGTATATTAGAGTAAAAACTTGGCTAGATTCCTAAGATGTGTGGGAAACAGTTGAGAAAAGCTTTGTGGAGCCTATAAAAGGAGCAATGTTGATTTCAACCCAAAGAGAGGCCGTGCAAAAGTCATGAATGAAGGATTAACAAACACTCATAATCATCCACTAATGTTGCCACTTTTAAGATAATGACAAACACAACTACCGCCAAGCAAGATGTGAAGTTTTGCAATAATCAAACCAAGAAACTGACAATGTGAGAAAGGTACGACTAAAATAGCTATGTTATGACTTTGAAAAGTCACATATGATTGAATTAGAGAATATTTCAGGATACTTTACAAGAGTATTGACTATATACAATCAAATGGAGAGATATAAGGAGAAGATGAAAGAGACATGTGTGGTAGAGAAGATCATATGCTCACCGTAAAAGAAGTTCCATTATGTTGTAGTTGAGATAAAAGAGTCATAAAATATGAATTTTCTTATAATTCAAGGTTTTATAGGAAAATTACAAGCACATGAGGAAAGAATCAATAAAACTCAAGAAGATGTGGGTGCCAAACACTTTTTTCAAAACAAGATAGCTCTATATATACCCAAGGGGTAGAGAATGTAGACAAAAAAGAGGAGAAAAAGACAGATTTGAAAAAGGAGGTCATAACAACATCAACAAGTCAACAGGTCGACTGCATTAAGCAAACTGGTTGACCGGTTCATCTGATAGTGGCAACCCCAGACCTAGGTATGAAAAAAATGGTATAATTTTAAGAGGATGGGTCATTATGCTATGGATTGCTAGAATCCAACTAGAAGGGTTGAAGTAAATGTGTATCTTGTTGTAAAGATGAGAAAAAAGCCATTTTATTACTAATCCATGATGAAAGTATACAAGACAAATATAACATGTGGTATCTAGACAATGGAGCCGACAATCACATGTTTGAAGACAAAGACAAGTTCATGGAGTTTTATGAAGCAATTAGAGGTAATGTCACCTTTAGGGATTATTCAAAAGTTGTCATCAAAGGAAAATGTACAATTTTGATTAAATTGAAAGATGGAAGTCATTAATTTATTGGTGATGTATTTTATATACCAACGGTAAAAAGCAACATATGAAGCTTGACAATTGTTAGAGAAGAGTTATGAGATTAAGATGAAAAATCGTATTTTGACATTACTTGACACTAAAGGAGTTATAATTGCAAAGGTAGCCATTAAAAAAATATAGAATTTTCTTGCTAAACATAAAGATGAATTTGCCTAAATGCATAAAGACATGTGTGAAAGATGAGACTTGGCTTTGGCATATAAGACTTTGTTGTATAAACTTTGATAACTTGAAGATGATGGCAAAAAAAAAAAAAAAAAAGGATATTAAAGGGTCTACCATCCATTGAGTATCTAAATCAGTTGTATGAAGGATGTTTAATGGACAAGCAATTTTGTAAGAGCTTTTTGAAAAAGTCTACATCATGAGCAAGTCAACCCCTACAAGAGATACATGTTGATATTTGTGGTCTTATCAAACCATGTTCATTTGGTAAAAATATATATTTTCTACTTTTTATTGATGATTATAGTAGAAAAACTTGGATATACTTCTTAAAAAAAAGTCTAATATGTTTAGTTGTTTTAATAAGTTTAAGACATTTGTTGAAAAAAAAATTTATTCTATAAAATCACTTAGGATGGATAGGAGAGGTGACTTTTTTTCTAATAATTTTAATAAGTTTTGTAAAGATGATTGTATTAAGAGACTCCTAACGGTGCCTAGATTCCTATAAAAAAATGGCGTGGTGGAGAGAAAGAATAGACGCATTCTCAATATAGCAAAAGCATGCTTAAAACCAAGAAGATGCCTAAAGAGTTTTGGGCTAAAGCTATATATTATGCTATCTACTTGTCAAATAAGTGTCCTACTAAAGGCTTGAATGACATGACTCCATAAGAGGCATGAAATGAATGAAAGTCAAATGCTACCCACTTGAAAGTATTTGGAAGCATTGATTATGTACATGTAGATGATTAAGTAAGGACCAAGTTGGATGATAAGAGAAAAGGGATGATCTTTGTGGGCTATGATCAAAAGTCCAAAAGATATAAGCTGTTCAACCCCAATGAAGGAAATATGATGATTAATAGATATGTTGAGTTCGATGAAGAAGGAACATGGGTTTAAAAGGTAGATGATGGTGAGAAATATAATTTTTTACTGCTTCTTAATGAAAAGGAGATGAGATATGAAGATCATCAAGAATAAGCTACTCTTCCACAATCACCAATGGTGCCACCTTCACCTTTATCTTTTTCTTCTAGTAAAAGTTCAAGTAATGACAACCCATCAAATCCACCAAGAAGGATGAAAAGCCTTCATGAATTATATAAGGTAACTATTTTTATCGATATTGATGTAGCACTATATTATCATCTTGCTATATGTGATCCTATAGTGTTTGAATAAGCAATAAAGGATGAAAAATAAAGAATTGATATGGATGAGAAGATTGCATCAATTAAGAAAAATGATATATGAGTTCGTAGACCAAATGGAAAGAAGTCAATTGGTGTCAAGTGGATCTACAAAGAAAAGAAAAATATCAAATGAGAGGTGGAGAGATACAAGGCAAGGTTAGTGCAAAAAGACTATAGTCAAAAGCATGAGATTGACTATGACAAGGTTTTTGCTCTCATTGCTAGATTGAAAACCATTCGATTAACTACTTCCATGACTTCCTAGCATAGATGGAGAATCTATTAAATGGATATCAAATCAGCTTTTCTTAATGGTTTTCTTGAGAAGGAGGTCTACATTAAGCAACTTATGGGTTATGAATTGAAGAGATATGAAGACAAGGTATTAAAGTTGAACAAGCCCCAAGGGCTTGGTATAATCGCATTGATGACTACTTCTTAAAGAATGAGTTTGGTAAATGCCCTTATGAATATACTATCTAAGTAAAGATAAAAAAGAGTGGTGATACTCTTATTGTTTGTATATGTATAACTTAATCTTTACAAGAAATAATTCAAAGATGTTTAAAGACTTCAAGCAAGCTATGATCAAGGAGTTTGAGATGATGAATATTGGTCTCATGGCCTACTACTTAGGGATTGAGATCAAACAAGGAGAAGATAAAATCTTTGTGAATAAAAAAAAGTTTGCAAGGAAGGCTCTCAAGAAGTTCAAGATAAAGGATTGTGCAAGAATAAATACTTTGGTTGAGTATAGAGTAAAGATGTCAAAGAATAATGAAGGATAAAAGATAAACTCTACAACATTCAAGAGCTTAGTTAAGAGTTTGAGATATTTGACATGTACTCATTTGGATATTCTTTTTGGGGGAGGACTTGTAAGTAGATTTATGGAGAAGCCAACTATGACACATTACGAAACTTTGAAGAGAATTCTTTGATATATCAAAGGTACCATAGATTTTGGCTTATTCTATGGATATTCTAATAGCTTTGGTCTTGTGGGTTATAGTAATACTGATTGAGCTGGTGATATGGATGATAAAAAAAGCACTAGGAGATTTGTTTTCTACATGGAAGACACGACATTCACACGGAGTTCAAAAAAGCAATTTATAGTCAACATGTGAAGCAGAATATGTAGCTATTATATCATGTGTTTGTCATTCCATATGGCTAAAGAAATTATTGAAGAAATTATGAATGCCATAAAAGAAGCCTACTGAAATTTATATGGACAACTAATCATTCATTGTATTAACAAAGAATCTAGTATTTTATTATAAAAGTAAGTATATTAACATAGGATTTTATTAACTATGAGATTGCATTGCAAACAAGAAAGTTACAAGAAAGATAACATGGTTTCATCATTGAGAAAACGAAACCACTGAGAAAACCATGCATTAAGGAACAAAGATGGGATTCTGAACACGGCTTTAAAAGCTACTAAGGGAAAAGAATATAGTCCAACATCATCCTCACAAGGGTTTTCGTTCTGAGAAACTTCCAGCCTGATTTTGGAATAAGAAAGCGTTGTACAGAAACTTCCAGGCTTCTGTTTTGAAGCTTTAAAAGCTTATGAACTCTACTTGGAAGACCAGCCCAAAAAACCATCATAGAATTACCATCATAAAAGCTCATGAACTCTACTCTAAGATCTCTTGTACCCTAACTTCAAGCATATCACAGAAAACAGTGAGGGCTTCTGCTTTTGCCCTGTGATATGGTCTAAAAGAGCAGGACACGCAAAAACACACAACTATAAACTGTTGGAATCGGGCTTCGTTGGATTGGAGTATAGGATTCAATATGTTTCTTTAGATGTGGCCTACAGCCTTAGTTGAGATCATAAATAAGCAATTCATATTTGATAGAATCAAATACCAAAGCGAAGGCTTGAAAACTTCTATTATACTGTCAACAAAGAGTGAAACAGACTGCTAAAAGACTCCTGTAATAGAGAATCACAAGGAATGGAACCAAAAGTATCACACTACTGCACTTGCAGTACGGATGCTTTCCTTAAGCCATGATTAGAATCCATATCTACTCATCCTCCATAATCTTTAGGGATCGCTTGTTTGTATCAACAACCTTAAAGAAGAGAGTGCTTTTCTGAGAAAAGTATCATTTATCAGCATACAAACAAAACCTGTTTGTTTTAAGGTATATTTGAGCAAGTGCTAAAGCATTAAAAAGAAAAAAAAAAGGGAAATTGAGTGAGTGTTACAAAGAAGGGAATTATGAGGGAGGAAGAGGAGATTTAATAGTTTTAAAAGAAAAGAAAAACAGAGGAGATTTAATTACTTTGAAATTAGAATCACCTAAGGGGGAGGTGTAGGTGTTTGTGGGTCTCTTTGTTTATCAGAAAGGATGGATTGAGGGAAGTGAAAGGGAGAAAGGAGGAAGTAGAATTCGGCCCTCATATAGAAAACTTGATCACCTTCCATGGCTCCTTCACTACTGTTCCATGGAACAGTGATATCTCTGAGAAACCTTCCAAAGCCCTTACTCGGTGTGCGCATTCATTTCTTCATAATACATGTAACCAAAAAGGAATCAATAACCTAGCAAAAAAACTACGTCTTGTGTTTTCTATAAATCTTTAGTTTATTCTTTTGTTTTTTTTTTATAAGAGAGACTCAAGCTCATAATATTTTCGGTGGAAGGAACATAAATGTAAATTGTGCTTTAAGCATTCACCAGCTAAAAATTTAGAACACATATACGTAACAAAAAAAAATATAGGTGAAAGTTTATATTGAAAATTAATTAACTCTTGCATATACGCCTATTCTATTTAGCGTATTCTCGGACTCGATCCGTTCTCTAAGGATCCCAGAGAGAATCTGTTTGGTTGCTATCCCACTCATCCTCTTCAATGTCATCAGAGAACATCATGGAGGACTCCTCTAGCGTTGCTATCTCTGCCATTTGCATCCACATCTTTGGTGAATCCAATGGTGACTCATTGATGGCCTGAATTTGGCTTGGCGAGAGCCTCACCGTGATAGGCCCGACATTGGAGCTAGAGCTACCACCTTGGGACGAGTCAGCAGTAGAGGGCCTAAGGCTAATAGCTGCCTGATGAGCTGCCATGCGAATGTGGTCAGCACTGGAGCTTGCTGGCATTGGTAGCTTACCAGCCAATTCAGGGAAATTAAGTTTTGCTTCACATCCCCTAAAATGTAAAGCTGCAACATCATAAGCAGCTGCTGCCATTTCTGGTGTCTCAAAACTGCCTAACCAAATTCTAGTTTTCTTCCCAGGTTCACGTATCTCCGACACCCATTTGCCCCATTTTCTCTTTCGTACTCCTGTATAGCTAGAAGCTATACCACCATGGTGAGCAGTACTATTCCTCCCTTCCATGTAACACAGTAATTTAAAGCACTAATAGTTTTAGTAATTTTGTGATGTTTGAGGGAATGTGCTGGCACGAGGTACTTTCATTCACTTATATATAGATGTAGAGATCGTATCTTAGTTGATGAAACGCGTAGTATCACTAGAGAAGTGAACTTCCAAGAAGTTGTCTAGGTGATGAAGATATTGTGCTTGATGAATTCAAAACCTTTCTTCTGGTTCTCAGGAGAAATTATGAGATTTTTCTTAGAGCAACCAGACACCTGTACACAGTACAAGTGTGAATGGTATAAGATTGAATTTGTGCTGCAAAAACCGACATACGTTGGATTAAGAAATATTATATTATATATATAGTTCCTGTCCAATAACGCGGTTTGAAACTAGAAGGAAGATATTTGGACCCACTTTTCCAGGAGGTCTTGGCTTGGATCATTTCAGAGGTGCTATTTTTCTTTGTTGTTGGATATAAAATTCAAATAATAGTTAATTTATTTTTTCAAAGATAAATAAAACTGGAATTATTTAAATTGATTTTAATTAATTATTAAATCTAAATATTAAATTATATACTACAAAGAATTAAATAGACATGTATACAAAGCAATATGAATAATTAAACTATCATGCCAGCTAAAAGATATTATTTTTTTTAAAAAAATATTATTATTTTTTTAAATATGAACAAAAAAATCACGCTTGATGGAGTGCATGTTAAATCCGTTGGTAATATTTAATTTATAACCTAACGAGCAACCCTCCTCTCCCTCTCCCCCATTTCTTCTTCTTCTTTCATTTTTCTCTACAAAAACAACACCCCCCCTAATTTTATCACAAATCAATCTCCCACTACACATTTAACCACCACAACAATCAATTCAACATCCTTATTATGATTCAAATTTTATTGTAGATTCCCCAGTTCGAGTAAGCAAAATACCCATTTTTCATTTCAACTTAATTTTAAAATGTTAATTTTTTATTGCATATTTTTATAGTATATGTATTTTGTTTGGGTGTTTACTTATTTTATAGTTTTTTCTCATAGAAATTTGTTGTATGAATGTATGATTTGTACATGTTAGGGTTTATTTGAGATTTTATATAATTGTATTTGTTTGTAAATTGATGAAATTTAATTTGAATTTGTGACTTAAGAGTTTTGCTATGAAATAAATAATGACTTATTTAACGAGTCTGTTTTATATTTTATCAATTTTATTATTGAGTTGAAATTTTTGGTAAATTTATAGACATTTGAATTTATATAGATAATTGATAATGAATTAGTTGTACTATTAAAATAGTTTGAATAAGTTTGAGTTAAACAAATGTTCAATTATTTATTTAGTTTATGTAATTAATTAATACATGTTATCATCAATATTCTATATAGGTTTGACATAAGTAATAGTCAATCGTTCATAGATGTATCGAGATTCACCTGAAGGGTTGTGTTTGATGGATTTTGTAATGGGGTTCAGGGTTTTATCAATTACACACTATTTCATTTAAGAAATATTAGTGGAGACAATATTAGATGTCTATGTAAGAGGTGTAAAAAGCAATCCAGAGGTTGTAACGATATGTCTTCTATAAAAAGGGTTCATGGAAAGATACCCGTGTTGGTTTGCATACGGAGAACCATATCTTTCTCACGAAACCATAGTAGAAAAGATGGTGGGGTCAACTTCTAGTTCTAACAACGTGCATAAAGTTGTAGATGACAATAATAATCCTTATAGAAATGTGGTTATGGATGTGATGAGAATGAATTAGAGTTATGTCGATCAATGTCTAATAGTAGATGAAGATCCTAATGCAGACATGACTAGGATTTTTTTTATCTTTTGAAAGACTTCAACAAACCATTATGGGATGGATGTATAAATCATAGTAAATTATCGACCTTTGCACAAATGTTCACTATCAAGTCAGATCATGGGTTGAGTGAGTTTGATTATGATATAATTGTTGAATGATCGAAAAGCATGGAATAAGCTTAAAGAGAACTTTTATGCTGTTAAATCCATGATGAAACCCCTCAGCCTAGGATACCAAAAAATTAACATATGTCCAAACTTTTACATGTTGTACTACCTTGAAAATACAGAGTTGACCGAGTGTAGAACATATGTGCATTCTTGTTATAAACCTAGAACTTGTAGGGGAAAGACTCTTATCGCACATAGAAAACTTAGATACTTTCCAATCATACCTAGATTGTAAAGGTTATTCATGTCATAAAAGATTGTTGAGTATATTACATGACATCATTCACATGATGCGGTGGATGGAGTGATGGTGCACCCTTCCGATGGTGAAGTCTGAAAACATTTTAATAGGGTGCATCCTTAGTTTTCAGTGGAATCACGAAATTTTCATCTTAGGTTATGTACAAACAAATTTAATCCATTTAGATCATTTGCTGCTCTTTATTCTTGTTGACCGATGATGCTCAAGGTTTATAACTTTCCAATGAGGATGTGTATGAGGTTGGAGTTCATGTTTTTTTCTATGTTAATACCTGGTCCTAATAGTCTAGGTCAAAATATATATGTTTATCTTCATCTGTTGATTGATGAGTTAAAGTAGTTGTGGTCATCTGAGGCTTTGATATATGATGTATCGAGGAAATAAAAGTTTTAGATGAAAGCATTTTTTATGTGAACTATTAATGATTTTCCTATGTATGGAATGGTTTTTGGTTGGAGCACACATGAAAAACTAGCATGTCTATACTATACAAAGAATAACAAGGCCTTCACGTTAACAAATAACGGTAAATTGTCATAGGTGGTTCTTACCAACAGATCATAAGTACAGAAATAACAAAAAGAACATATTTATTGGCAAAGTTGAGAGGGATGTTTCACCGCCATTACTGTCAAGTGAAGAATTGTATGACATAGTGTCAAAATACGATAACATTGTGTTTGGCTTTCAATGTTGTAAGCAGATGTTTTCTGGTTTTGATTTGAACCTTATTAGATAAAGAGAAGTATTTTATGGGATCTTCCTTATTGGAAGACCAATCTCCTTTATCATAACCTTGATATCATGCACATTAAAAATAACATGTTTGAAAATATTTTCATCTTGATGATGGAGATGAAAAGAAAGACAAAAGACAATATCAAGGCTAGAATAAATATATCTTTGTTATGTCATCATAAAAATATGAAGTTGGTTTATAATGGATCATAGGTCGTAAAGCTCAAAGCCAGCTTCACCTTAAACAAGAATACACAATTACTTGTCTACCAATGGCTTCAGAGTCTATGTTTTCCTAATTGACATAATTTGAACATATCAAGGTTGATGAATTTGGAGGATTGTAGATTGTATGCAATGAAGAGTCACGACTGCCACATGTTTATGCAAACACTCATTTCACTAGCTTACTAGGATTTATTTTCAAATAGGATATAGGATGCACTTATGAAGATCAATCACTTTTTTAGAAATATATGCTCAAACAAATTATAGACAAAACACATGGAAAGGCTTGAAATGGATATCGTCCAAAGAATCTGCAAATACACGATGATATTCCCTCCATTATTCTTGAACTCAATAAAGCATCTATCCATATATCTACCATTTGAGGTAAAAGTTAGAGGCCTAGTCTAGTATACATGGATATATCCATTCAAGAGGTTAAGGATTACACATGTATCATAATTAAAATTCTATTGCTTTTTTAAATTAAAAATATATATTTAATTTCATGCAGATACTTGTTTAACTTTAAAAGAAAAGTAAAAAGCAAGGTGCATGTTAAGGCTTTGATATGTGAGGCTTATATTGTCGAAGAGATCTCAACATTTATCTCATACTATTTCGAACCTCACTTGAGAACAAGAATCAACTGCGTTCCAAGGCATGATGATGTTAAGAAAGTGCCTTCGAGCAGAAACTTATCAATATCTTCCATCCAGAATGACACGTATCAAAAAATATTGTGATGGAAAGATGTTTGATAAAAATAAAATTTTAGCAAGCATATAATTTTGTGTTATTTAACTATGATGAACTAAAACCTTTTATTCAGTAAGTATAATACTTATGTTGTTACTTTAGAACAATTTATCTCTTACAATATTATAAATTGATAGATTGTTGAATTCCTTGTAGACAATATCGTTAATTTTTACTGTCTAAAAACTCACAACTAACTGAATCCCAAATATTTCAATTACAAGATGAACAATTTTCCACGTGGTTCAAAAAACATGGAAGGAATGTTTAATTATTCTTATCTCTTGTGATACTTAATTTAAATACACATTTTTCACTAACTGTGATTGAGATGTATTTCATGTACCAGATTTATCAATTGGTAGGGAATGCTAGTGTTACTTTGAATTTACTAAGTCTGGGTCCTGAAAGAAAGATGAAGTGCTATAATGAGTATTTCATCAATGGAATGTATTTCATACTGAAGAGTATAGTCAAGTTAGAAAGACATATAACAATGAGGTACGTGTTAAGAGATCAACTTCTAATGAGTTTAAAGTTAATTACTATGAAATGTTAGAAAAAGTTATTGAATTGCAATATCCTAGCAACTAGAATAGTGTGTTCTTATAAAAATAATGTTGATATAATACCACTGACAAAGAAATCATAATAGATCCTCGTTTGATATGAACCAAATCAGGTATGAATTTGGCCTTAAAATTTCTAGTAATTAGTTTTGAGATATCAGACATATCTCTCAAACCGTGCATTGGAGTTCAAGAATATACTATTTCAAAAGGTCAAAGTTACTAGACAAATCTTGTCAAATCTGTTACACTAGACATTGGAACATTTCTAGAGCTACATGTTGAATTTTGTTATGATTTAGTCATTCAGGAAACTAGACATTTCAAGTTTTCCAACCATATATAGAAACTAGACATTAATTAATTAATAGTTTAAGCTCATTAGCTTGCAACCCAAAAACAGTCCATTATGGTTAGTTAGATGAGACTATATTATGTTTTTTTAGCTATAAATTTTAGTAGCAAGTGGAAAAATAAACGTGAGTTTTTTTTGTTTGTTTGTGGCAAAATAACCTTTCTTTACAGGGACAAAGATTATATACTGACTTATCGAAAATTAATTGGCTTCGTGACGTCATTCATATACTTAGGGTTTTAGATACAAGGTTATCTCTAAGTCCAAATATTTTTCCAATACCTTTAGTTCTTAGGTATAAGGTTGTATAAATGTTATTAGAAAATTTTAAATTTTGTTTAAATTTTTCCTGATATTTAATGATTGTATATAGATTCTTGGAATTTTTATTTTATTTTTTTAACTTTTCAGTAAATTTAATGAATGTATAAATGTTGTTGGAATTTTTTTAAATTTGTTTTTTTTTCCTATTATTAATATGGTAAGCTAATTGATTTGTTAATGTTAACAAACAATTTTGAATTTCATGAAAAATAAAAAAAAATAAACAAAAATACTAGCCATCATAAATAAATAAAAATAGCTAAGATAATAGTTAGGATAAATGAATAGTTTTTAATTTAAAATATTGATACTACAAATCCTTTAATGTATTGATATTATCCTCCTATGATCATTTTGTAAATGGTTATAGCAAAGTTAATTGAAATTTTAGCTAAATTAATATAATTGAAATTATTTGATTGACATAGATTGAAATAAAATCAATTGGTTTGTGCCAATCTAATTTAAATTATTGTGTATTTATAGATTTAAAAATTTTAGATAGTCTCTTGTATAGAGGAAGTGTTACCGTTTTTTTAAATATGAATGGTTTACGGTATCTTAATCCTTTAATTTGTGTATATGTCTAGGAAAAAGTCAATAGCACGTTCTACGAACAGGGTCGCTACTAGTTCTTTTAACAACGTTTCTGAATACTATAAGTCGTTACGTGCCGACCAAGAGTAGACACCTGAGACACAAGCAACCACACTTAACATGGGCTCGCTAAGTGCGATGCCACCATGTCAATGAGGGTTCCCTTCATAGTAGGATACATTTACTCGAAAGTACCAGATTTAATGGAAAACCGACCTTTCAATATAAGTTTGTTTTCTTTTCACAATGACAAGTTAAAATTTCAAATTTTTTGAAAAATTAATTTCAAGAACCACTGTCAATTTCAGCTTTACAAACATCGAGGCTACCAGAACCATAACATCAGCAATGAAATTGTCGATTAAAATTTCATTATTTCAATGGAATCAGGTTTTCAAACATACTGAATGAAAACATATGATTGATACATGGTTCAGAACGTTTAAGGTTAGCGTTAACTTAAATATTTTTTTATTATATTAATTCGGTTAGTTTATTGATATTAATTAAAATTTCTTGTAAATATTTTAACTATAAGGAAAATTTTGAATGGAGTATAGTTGACAATGCTATTCCAAGGAGGATTTGAGAGATTGACGCTGTAACTAGGTAAGATTGAAATCAAGATAATTTTTTTATTTTTTTATTCATTTACTAACAGATGATTCATTTTTTTATATAGGTTGGGTGATTTTTGGTATGAGACGCAAAAGAGAGCCAAAAACTATGTGAAAGAAAAGTAGCTAATTTTATATTAGTTTTTCAACTGTTGGATGCTTATAATCGATTTCGAGCACTAAAAGTTTAGAGTTCGAGGTGATTTTAAACTAGCAAGTTCAAGCTCAGACAACCAATCTTGCTACTGATTATGAACGACTCAATTCTGAGACGACTGAACTTCGTCAATTGGTAATAGAGATGAGATCATAGATGAGTGGTATATGTACTCCCTTTTATTCACCCCATGGTCCAGGCGAAGATGCTTCTCCTCCAATACCTCTATTCTAGATTAATTGTATTTGAACTTATAAATATTTAAATTTATAATAAATATTTAAATTTTATATTAATTTAGTTTTTTAATTATTTTCTACTTCTGTTTAATAGATATTTTTTAAAAAATATTTTTAAATTATTACTAACGAGGTTACTAATGGCCTAAGTTTGTCGGTATATTCCAGAGAATTGAAAAAGAATTATTGTAAATGTTACTCCCACTATTTACTTACTAACAGAATAATAGACAATTTGTTTGACAATTATATGTCAACTTTATGGTTTTTTTTTATCAGTGATATGTTATATTTAACAATGGAAATACTGATGGAATGAAGCAGGTAAATTGTTTTTTGCACGTCTTTTCTGTCAGTAAATTCATCTGTAAAATTATCATCGATGGATTCACTAACAGACCACAAATCACTGACAAGATTTTTTTTGACAGATTATTTCTGTTCGTGAGCCCATCAGTAAATTTTGTGCCGACAGACTGTGAGTATAAATACTAACAGAAAATTCCTTCGGTAAATCTAAAAACTCTGAAAGTGAATTGCCTTTTAGGATTCAAAAATCTTACTACTTAGTGTTGATACACTTCAATACTAAGTCTAAAAAAACTAAAGAAATCTAATTCACTTTGGTCTAAAAAAACTAGAATTACCATAAAAGATGAAACCAGAAGAAAATAACTAAGAAAGAATACTCTTTTTTTGTTATTTTATTAAACCATAAAAGTCTTTATATATAAGCTTGAAAGAGAATAAGAGTTTGTCTTTTATATATATATTTAATATAGGACAAAGGTTATATATATAACCATGGGAGAGAAAAATAGTTTTTATTTTTTTAATGTGAAAAAAGTTTTATTGTTCGAATTTTGGTATTTTGTCAACTCCACCTAGAGTTCTTTAACATCAATTTATCATCGCCTCACAATTAATTTTAGACATTTTAGTATTTCATATTATAGGATTCATATTGGAGAACATTTTTCATAAAGTTTTAAACCAAAAAAAATAGGTGTATCCCATTTTTATTTAGGCCTCGAATGAGTCTAATAATAATGTTTAGTAGCCAATTTTTACAACAATTCTCCACATATATGGAAATTGACCGGCCAATATACAACGACAAATGAAATTATAAAGAAATGATGAAATGGTAAGTTATTATTTCAGGATAAATAACTTTTGACTTTGAACCTTCCTTGGTGAAGTAATATCAAGTTTACTTGGCTAATTAGTAAACATGATGTCATGAACTATAACTAAGACAATAGTTCTCACATAGTTTCTTTCATGGAGTTTTCTTTAGTTCTCATGGTTATATTCATTTTTGCTCTGAATGACTCACGATTTTATGAAAGCTTTGTAAAATTTAGCCTCTAATTTTTTTCATAAAATATTATAGTTCTCATTCATATATGTGATCTCTTATTAAGAGTATTCTGTTATACTCCACGTGATAAACCAAAATATTAGAATTATTAAGAGCACAACTTACCCTCGTGACATTGTAGCTAGTACTCCTCTTCATCATAGGAATACACATGAAATTATAACTTCTTAGTGTTACCAAGAGCACCGCATGACTTAGTTTTCCCTTTAAGCCTAGATTTTGGGGTCTCCGGTCAACTAGGTAAGGTTATCATTATGACACTATTTCATTTTTAAAGTTTTTAAGTTTGTTCCCCTCAATGAACTATATATGAGATCTCTTGTTAAAACTTTGGTAAGCAGATTTATAATATTTTTCTTTGACCATACATAGTCAACAAAAATAATTTCATTATTCGTAATATCCACAATAAGTTAATAATATTATGTCTACGATGTATATATCTAAACTTACTATATACTACTTTGTATCATTTCAATTGTTTACTAGTTGTTGTAATAAACACAAATTACCGACACTTGTTTTGGCCAAAATGGATCAACTTTCTCTCTAGTTTTATCAAGAGCAATAAACTCTAATTTATTGTGAATCTTGTGATGCATTTTTATTTGAGGTTTTTTAAGACACAATTGCTCCCCTGAGTGTAAGACATATCTACTAGTTGTTTTGAATCTTTACTATTGAATATCCAATTTGCATAACTAAACCCTTATAGTACTACTATGTAACCAATATAGCGTAACTCATAGTTCAAGGTGTACCTCATATATTTAAGTAACCTATTTATTGTTTTTAAATGATTCATACTTGAATTATTTTATATCTACTCAATTTACTAACCGAGGATGCAATATATGGTCTTATGTATTTCATAACATACATCAAGGTCCTAATTATCCAAGAATATTCTAATTAGTATATTCTTACATCTTTATTTTTAGACAAATGTACACTTACATCCATTGGTATTTTGACAGTGCTATTATCACCTTTAAAAACTTTGTTAATAATTTTCTCAATATAATAAGATGGGGACAATACAAGTTCATTAAATATCCTTATAATTTTTGTTTTTATTATGTTATTCGCAACACTCAAATCTTTCATGTCAAACTTATTAGTTAACATTTTCTTGGATGATGTAGATGGTTTTAATCAATCAATTATGGATTTGTCATAATTTGGCTATGTAGATTGTCTTATAGGATTTTTATGGACCAATGGGACTAGGTTAAACTCAAGAAAAGGCATAGGTTGAGCAAAGTGGTCAACCTTAAAGAAGACCAATAATTTTTTATTTGATCGATGGATTGTACTTAATTTTTGTTAGGAGATTCTACTTGCCTAGTTCAATTAGGTTTAGCTTGCTGTAACCAGTCAAGGTTTTGAAGACCTCAAAATTAGGCCAAGAATGTATTGTTCGGGCTAGTTTTTTTATTTTTACTCTTTATTTTTGGATTTTCTAATTAGTTTATATCAGATTTTAGATTTATTTAAATAGTTATAACCCTTTTAGAGAGGCGGACAACTTGAAAAGAAATATTTATTAATAAAATTTAAATTGATTTTTTTAGGTAATGACTGTATTTGGTAGATTTTATTTGTTGGTTGTATTTGTTATCTTCCTTGTGTTATTTCTATTTTTGTTATTGATAGACTTGATCCTGTAATCATTATCGCTTAAAATTAGAAAGTTATCCACATAAAAACATATAATTAGATAACATTTTTCTATGTTTTTCACAAAAATATCAACTTCATTGATATCAAATTCATTTGACAATAAAACTTTATTAAATAGTTCATGCCATTGTTTAAGTATTTATATCAAACCAAATGAAAAATTGAAAAGCTTGCAGATTTTCATTTCATATCATTTGATAACAAACCCCTTAGATTGTTGCATATACACCTTTGTCAAGGTCACAATTTGAGAAAATTATTTTTACTTCTAATTGATGTATTTTAAGCTTGTTAATAGTTAAAATCATTATTAAAACTTATATGGAAGTTATTTTTTATATAAGTGAATATGTGTTAAAATATTCTACATATTCTTGTTATTTAATCCTTTACGAACTAGTCTTGTTTTATAATATCAAATGTTTCATTCGTTTTCATCTTTCTCTTGAAAATCTATATATGATCTAATAATTTTCTTTCAGGTGGGATAATCATTAGTTCTCATATATGATTAAACATAATAGATTTATTTTCATTATTTACTACCTCCTTACAATAGAAACCTTCATAACAAGACATTATAGGACCAAATGTTTTAGTCGCTTTCTTACTCCTTGGTTGAGCTTATCATCTTTCAATTAATGATGACTACTTAAGCTTTCTCCAATCATCTTTTTAAGTGAACAAATTTCTTATACTTTCTTAAAACGAAACACTTTTACAAAAAAAAAAAATATAGCATTCATTGATTCCATTACAATATTATGATAAATATTCTTAATACTTGACTTGTGTATATAAGAAATTGATAAGCACTGCTATTATACGCATATTAGATAAAAATAAAATTCATAGTTTTGTATCTTATTTTGACCTTTTTAGGATTAGGTTTGCCACTTTTGCAATATACCCCACAAGTCAAGGTATTTATAGGAAATTATTTTAGCTTTTAAAAATTCATATAGTCTCTTCTATGTTTTTTGGAGTACTTTAGTACGCATATAATTAACAGTCAAAATTTTCTCCCTTTACAAGTTCTAAACTGTTTTCGAACTTATCAACGTGACATTTATAATTTCTTTTAGAGTTTGGTTATTTCGTTCGATAATGCTATTTTGTTAAAATAAAGGAGTAGTAGTTTAATGCATATTACTATGTTAGGAACAAAATTCACCAAAAAATATTTTGAACTCACTATTTCCATCGTTCGTTATTACCTTTATATTCTTATCTTTACTTTTTAGCAAATTGGTATAATAATACCTTGTACAATCATTTATAAAATGATTTGGACAATAGAAAAAATTTAGAGAAGTAAAATGGGGAGGAAAGATAAAAATCTGTAATTTTTTTCTTTTCTATTATTATTATTATTATGTAACATGGCACTAAAGAGAGATGTAGTCAAGAGAAATGGAATTTGGTCGTTCTTTCTAAAGTCTCCCTCTTTCTTAAACTATGATTCGCCCCACTACCATAGATGTTCATGTCTGGCTAAATCTAATGCAAATGAAAAGAAAAATGTTGGTTCTGTCTGGTTTACTAGTGTGATATGGATTTATGTTCTGTTAGGCTATCTAGATTGATAAGGTTGATGGGTTGATTTTTTTTTTCTTAGAGATGGAGGCTGAAGATGATTATTTTGGTGAAGATTAAAAGGAGTTGTAACTTATCAAAGATTATTTTGAAATCATGTTTTCTCGATAATAAAATAGACATTAAATTCTTTCTGATGTCAATAACATGTAGCATATTGTTGAGGATGAGAAATTTGTCGAAAGTTATCTTTAATATGAACTTTTTTATACCTTGTGCTTTTGAGGTTAAGGAGTTTGTCATGTATGATTATTCATCACCTACTTCATGGCAAGTGAAAAACATCCCTCTTTTTAGCAAAAAACTAACTTATAGCTTTAATGTCAATCTATCACTGTTTAGGATTATCTTTGCTAAAGCATGCTTATGTAATCATTGGTTTGATATCCAACTTTGTTACACAAAAAATGTTTTTCATTAAATTTTTAGGAAAAACCAATGCTTTTTACAATTAACTTATTCTTCTAGTTATTTTTTTTTATGGGACTTTGTCAATTGCTCAACCATATTTACCTTACAACTATTAAGGAAGAGCTTGCTCTCTTTATGGACAACTTATTGTCCTCTTTTATCTTAAACTTTAGAATGAGGTTTTTAACTCTTATATCTGTTAGCTCATGTTTAAGATAGTTCTTGAAATCCTTTTAAGATAATAACAACTTATTAATATCAATAGCCATGTAGAAAAATTAATTTAGAATCATCCTTTCATCATGAATATCATATATGATAAGTTTAAAATCTTGAACTTAGCCTATAATTATCCTTCATTAACAATTTTAAAGTCATGAAATTTTTCAATTAATATTTTTATTTTTTTTCAAGCCAATATCCTCAGCCAAGTACTTTTGATTCAAGATTTCTTATAGTGTTATATCACTATCGATGGAATTATATACATCATAGAATGTATTATCCAATTCATTTAAGATATAGTTCTTATATATGAAATCATTATACTTTAATTTGTCAACAATTTCCATTACAATGATATCAGACTCTTTGTCCAACAGCTCTGGTGTGTTTTTTACCAAGATATTTTCCAAGTTCAAGTGTAACGCCATAAATTTTAATATCTTATTTTTGAATACATTAGGAAATTTGATGTGAATTTTTTTTTTATATTCTACCAAAATTTCAGCAGTGTCTCCTTTGCATATAGCCTATACCAAGTTATCAACTACACTATCATAATACTATTCGGTCATCAATACATCTCAATATGTCATCCAATCAATATACATCTTAATATAAGTTCTACTATCAACAAGCATGTCACCTATTCAATTTATACTTAGGATATGTTTGTTTCCCGAAATTCACTTTCCGGGAAATCACTTTCCAAATTTTCATGTGTTTGTTTGCCACTAAGAAAGTTGGTCAACAGAAAATACTTTCCAGAAGTTGTAAAAAATTTAGAAATGTTATATTATTTGCTGATTATATCAAATTTGGTTCTCAAACTTTTGATTGCTATATATATTTTGTTTTGAATATTTATTTTTCAATTTCATCTCTTAAAATTTAATTTTTATATTAAATTTGGTCCTCATTTTTATAATTGTTATTTGCTTTTACCTTATCATATTTTGGTTGAAAATTTTTATGTATCAAATTTGGTCCTCATTCTTTTGATTGTTACTTATTTTATTTGAAATAATTTATAAAATTTTAATTATTATTATTTTAATTTCTTCATCTTTCAATTTTTTTATTTTTTAGATTTGATATCTATTATTTTGATTATTATTTATTTTATTTGAGATAATTTATAAAATTATATTTTTTTTCAATTTCATTCTCATTCAACTTTTTAATTTGTAAGATTTGTTTCTCATTATTTTAATAAACTTGAGAAAAATAAAACATTAATAAGTTATTTTCCAACTCATTTTTGATGACATAACCAAACACTGGAAATTGTTTTTCAACTTATTTCCCATTACACCACCAAACATCAGAAAATAACTCACTTTCCCGTTATTCACTTTCCAAAAAGAAACTACTTTTCAGCAAACAAACGAGGCCTTAATATGAATTATGTAAATAAAATTTAAATAAATTGAAGGATTTCTAATTAGCATAGTAATATATGAAATTCACAACTTACTATATTTACACAAATTAAGATTCAATACATTACAATTTACATAAAAGGGGCATGTCTTATGTTTATGCTACTAATACTATATTTTTTTACGTTACATACCCTTAATAAAAGTTCTACCCTAAAAGACTACTAAGCAGCTTGAGTGTAAAAAGGTCCTATTACAACATCAAATTCATAAACATGTGTTAAAATATGAGGGAGTATTAATGAAATCCTAGTACAAAGCATATAGTTAACTTATGTCAGATGTCTCATATACTTTTATAATTTTTGTATTGTTTCAATATGACCTCATTAATCTTAACCTTCAATAATCTCTTCAGGTATTCATGACTATCCTAATTTGAATATTATTATTGTTAATTAACTCATTACTCAATTATGATCGTCCTATTTGCGGACATCATGACCTTTTCATTGTTTTCCTTTAAAAACTCCTGACCATCCCAATTTGGATGTCATTAGCCGAAGCTTATCTTATCAAATGTTCCTGGCCATCCCAATTTGGAAGTCATTAGCCAAAGCTTATCTTGTCAAATGTTCCCGGCCATCCTAATTTGGATGTCATTAGCCGAGTCTAATCTTCTTAAATGTTCCCAGCCATTCTAACTTAGATGTCATTAGCCAGAGCTAATCTTATCAAATGTTCTCGGCCATCCCTATTTGGATGCCATTAGCGACAGCTAATCTTATCAAACGTTCTCGGCCATCCCGACTTGGATGCTATTAACCGGAGCTAATCTTATCAAATGTTCCCCGTCATCCCAACTTTGATGCCATTAGTCGCAGCTAATCTTATAAAATGTTCCCGACCATCCCGACTTTAATAACATTAACCGAAGATAATCTTATCAAATGTTTTATGTTTGCAATTTACTTCCTTAATTATCAATATTTTCATGATGAAGTTTCAGCTTAACCAATTTCATAGTCATTAATCTTTCGATGGCTAAGTATTATCACTTTAACCTTAGTTTCCCTCCTTCGAAAACTAAACATCCAACCATATCATTTCCTTAGTTACTCATTATAGTAACTAAGTATCAAAACCATGATCACACTTCAACTTTCTTACTGCGGTTGCTAGGCCTTATTTGTAATTTTTGTTATGACACTAAGTATCTTCATAACAAAGCTTTAGCCATCAACATTATAGTAATTACTACTACTACTACTACTACTGCTACTTATCTTCCCAATTTCAATTTAACAATTCTTTACCACCAACCAACGACTTGTAAACTAATCATGCATTCCACATAATCCATCTATTTTTTTTTTGTACAATATATCCATATTCAAGTATAGAACTTGTTGAAACTAGCAATTTATAAGAATATGCAGCCTACCATTAATTGGATGTGAATTGAAAAGAAGAGGTATGATACACTTACCTGTTCTTCTTGTGTCATGGCTTTCTCCAACCGAATATCCAATCCTCGTCGTTCCTCCTAATTCATATAGAAGTCTTGGTTATGTTTCTATCATATCATTGTGACAACTTTCAAGAATATGGCTGCCAAAAATTATATCATTCACTAACCTTAAATCCATTTAGAAGTTAATCGACAATTCTATCTTATGGCCTATCGCCTAACCCTTCTTTAACATTTCTTCTATATCTGATGTTCCATAAATCCAAATAGAGGGGAACTTGTTTCAATTTAAAGCTAACACATCTGCATATAATTCCCATAAGGAGTATATATCAAAAGTTACCAATATCAAATCTCAAACCCAATTGGAAATCAGACAACAATTATGTCCAATAGTTTCCAGCATGACCTTACCTTAGTATTTTGATCATATTTGGAGTTCTATAACTCCAAATAAAGCAAACTTTGTTTTTATTGTAAGGTAACACGTTTATACACAATATCCAAGAGGAATATTCATCAAAATACATCAATAGCAGCTCTCAAACATAATTGAAAGTCAGACGACAATTATGTCCAGTAGTTTTCAGCATGACCTTACCTCAGTGTTTTGTTCATATTTGAAATTCCATAACTCCAAATAAAGCAGATTTTGTTTCTATTGTAAGGTAACACATTTATACACAATATCCATAAGGAATATGCATCAAAATACATCAATATTAGCTCTCAAACATAATTGAAAGTCAGACAATAATTTTATCCAGTAGTTTCCAGCATGATCTTACCTTAGTATTTTGTTCATATTTGGAGTTTCATAACTCCAAATAAAACAAACTTTATTTCTATTATAAGGGAACATGTTTATACATAATATATATGAGGAATATGCATAAAAATACAACAATAGCAGCTCTCAAACATAATTGAAAGTCATACAACAATTATGTTCAGTAGTTTCCAGCATAACCTTACCTTAGTATTTTGTTCATATTTGGAGATCCATAACTCCAAATAAAGCAAACTTTGTTTCTATTGTAAGGTGACATGTTTATACACAATATCCATGAGGAATATTCATCAAAATACATCAATAGCAGCTCTCAAACATAATTGAAATTCAAAAAACAATTATATTGAGACTTGAATTCATGTGGGCTTTACAATTAAAGAAGAATTTTTCATGCATTCTTTTAACATCTAAATCAACTATTTCATCTAATATATCTTTTCTTTGTTTCATTAGGTTTCCAAAATTAGTATATGTCAAAACGCTAGGGCTCCATATTTGGGGGTTTCATTCCATCTAACAATATCCATTCAAACAAAGGTGGAAATAAGGAAAATTTTCTTACCTCACGAATTTAAACAAGCCTAGGGTGTTCTTGCTGATTTTTCTCTTCTTTCTTTTCTCCTTAACTTAGTCCCCTTCAAGTTTCTTCCTCCTTGACTAAACTTTCCTCTATCTCTATACCTCTAAATGATGGTTTTCATCCTTCCACTCACTCATTATTCATTTAAGTATGATTTTCTAAAGACATGCAAGAGTTTTGGTGAAGAAATTTCAAGAAGGAGGAGGGTATTTTTGTTGATTATGGTCAACCCTAGAGGGAAGAGGAAGAGTCATTCTCCTTCTTAACTCAAAGTATTTATACCCCCTTAAGTAATCCTAGATCGTATTTGGTTATATACCAACTTGTATCCTAGTATTTTTTTTTTTTACTATTGTTGAGGGATTTAATTTATAATTTTTCACCCAAACATTTGGTACAAATATTTATCACCATTAGTTTCCAAACCAGAAACTTTGTAAGGTGGAGTTCTTGGTAGCCAATTTTATTGGCACCACTAGTTTTCAAACTAGGAAACTAGTCATTTTCATTTATCCCTCAATGTTTTTGTACCGTTTTATAGTTGAATATTTAGCATTTTCAAGCTAACTTCGAGTATAAATATTTTATCATTTATTTTTATTTATTCAATAACCACAAATATGTTTATTTTAATCTGTATAACAAAATCTCTATGCATCAAAATTTTCATCATGTTTCTTGGTTATCCTCATTATAATAGTTATAATAAGCCAAGGTTTCATATCAAGGTAGTGAGATAAAAGAGCTTCTTATATTGCCACCTTTTAAAGTTCACAACATTGAACTTCTCGAAGTTTTCCACCATGCATCACAAGAAGTGATGGTGAAATTATTCATACTTAAATAATGTTCATAGTTTTCTACCATGTACCATAAAATATAATGGTGAAATCCTCTCTGCCAAAACAATATTTAATTTTACCAAAGTAGTATTTTCAAACTAAAAACCAAGGATTAACCATGATGGTTTCCCCCTTATTCCTCTTTATATGAGAATATAATATGCTTTAGTCATTTAATTATAACAAAATAATAAAATTCATCTAGCAAATAAGATCTGACATGAGATTGTTCTATGAAAGAGGGCTCCACCCATAGTGCGTAACAATCAAGTAAAGACGATTAAAGTTATGATTAATACAATTAAAGAGAAGGAAATGCAGCCAGAGATTGGCTAGCAACTTTTGGGTTAATATATCTTTTATTATATTATGACCTTATTGGGTTAGTTTTTTCTCGATTAATTTAATATTGCTCGAGCTTTAAGCCCTCATTTACACAAAAATTTTACTTATAACCAGGCAGCCATATATACACAAAAATTTAATATTGCTCGAGCTTTAAGCCCTCATTTTCACCGACACAACAAATCCAAATCAACTCAATTTTTTTTTATTTTTTTTTATGAGCCAAAGTATTTGAAAACAGCTGGATCTTGGAAAGCCTCAACAATCTTAAGAATCTGAAAACGTGCTAATATAAGATTCAACTGCATGCCTTGAGATGATGACCTAATTGAATAATATTAAAGCAATCCTCAAGGGAAAACTTTGTCAATTCTTTTAGAATGATGTGAAGAATATTTGGTTGTTTTCTTCTGTTGGGGTGAGATGTTGCCGGAAAAATGTAACTAATTATAGATAGGAAGGAACAATTAAAATGGATAGAGAAATAATTTTCTAAATAAAAAACCAGGTTAATTTGTCCCAATTATTATTGAATAAGTTTTTAATATATGCCTGTAGTTTTAATTGTATATATTATATCTTTATGAAGTATTATTCAATTTCTAATTTATGATTTTATCAAAAAAATTATTCAAATTAATAAATTTGTATTTTTCATTTCAAAATTTCCCTCGAGTTATTCAATGATATAATAGTATAATTGCTCAACTATATCCTTTTATAGTACAAGAGCATTTTTTAAATGAAGGACCTAATTATGTCAATTTAAATTAAAAAAAAAACTTGATACAAGAATATATTGAAAAAATAAAATATTGTACAAGAATATGCTAATCACAATTAAAAACAATTACAGTTATAGACATATTGAAAACTTATCCAATTATATAAGCACAAATTAAGTTATTTATGATTAAAAAAACATTAATTTACATATAATAGCATTATATGTAAGGATGTATTTTAAGATATCATATTTTGTTTTATTTAAAAATGCAAACATGTTGTTTAGTAGGAGTTCAAGTCAATTTCTAATATGAAAAAAAGAAATAATTACATTATAAATATATTTTCATCTATCATGGTTTTTTTTTAACTTATAAACAAAAACAAATGTTGTTTATACTTTATAAAATAAATTAAAAATATATGAATTGATAAATAAAAAAAGAGTTGTTAATACTAATAAAATATTAAAATGGAAAGTTAATACTCATAGTAGAAATTAAAACTAAATGCACATACTAATATTTTACACTGACTATTCTTTTCATTTTAAATATGTTTTATTTTATCTTAGCTGCTAAATATTTTTTCTAATAACAAATGATTTTTATTTTTATAAGAACTTCATACAAATATAGGTAACTTATATAAAATATAAAAAAAAACAAATTCGATATAAATCAAACTAATATCTTTGAAGTATCATTCAACTAAACAATTGTAAAAAGATCAATCATTATTTAAAAAAATAATTCAATTTGTTTAATAAATAAAAGAGAGAGCATAAATAAATATTTAAATAGAAAAAATTAATGAAAACAGGTTAAAAAAATAAAAGTCATGCAAGAGGCTCACACACCTTGCCTTAATCAATAACTCAAGAATGACTTGGCGATGTATCCCAGGCTACCCCTATATATATTGACTATTAAGAATTTAGCTAAATTTCTTTTATATTTTTTTGTTCTTACAACATTCATATATAACAACTATATCACTTATCAAATAATCACAAATCATGGCAGCCTTAAGCATGCCCACACCATCAACACAATAATCTTTTTATTTCTATACCATCTAGTCCACAATATATGATAACATAAATACAATTATAATGATAGATTCTAAATAAATAAAATCAAGAAGTAATACTAAGAAAACTTAAAACAAAGTCTAAGTAATAATACTTTTACATCTTTACAATCCAAAAAGTAAGTTAATATGATAATATGATAACATTTATGTTTATTACAAGCCAAGAAAAGGATTTACTTCATATTGATCAACATTACAATTAAAGATTTACTAAAACAAGTATATGCTAATAATTCTAAAGAAAGAATAAAAAAGGTTCGACTGTGTGAGATGATCCTGCATGTTACGTTATTTTTAAAATTTTAAAAAATAAAATTTATATATATCTTAGTAAAAACATTTAATGCTATTTTGTTTCTCTATGATTTCCAAACAACTCCTTTCATATCCATTTGTTTTATAATATAATGAAATTACATCGTTATATTTCTCCTTTTCCTTTCAATAAATTCTCATCCACATCTCTAATAGTGGAATTAAGCATATTTTTTTCATTTCAGCAATATGTTCATTTTATATAATTCAAATTCTTTCCCATCTTCTTGCATAATGCAAGTCCACATTTCCTCAATCTCATACACAATAAAAGATCGATATTTACTTCTACACCTTACCTGCTAGGAAGTTGGCATCAACCTCCGTTTCATTGGTAAGGTGGCATTAACCTTTACTCATGAGCAGACTGACATCAACCTCCATCTCAATGGCTGACTGGCATGAGCTTCCATATCTAATGGCAGGTTGACATCAACTTCCATACATAATGGCACGTTGGCGTTTCTCAAAACTCATCACCTCTGCATTTGAAGATCACTTATTTTCTTTAAATTGTATCACTCAACATTACAATTTCAGGATGAAAACTAGAAAAAGAATTACATTTATAAAAATTTTAAACTTCAAAAGTAGGGGTTAAAGGCTCCTACTTACTCCTTTTATATGTACAACTCCTCTCATTGGGAGTCCCACTCCTAAAGCTTCTCCTGCATCAATAAAATATCATCCATTAACAAACCACTTTATTTATCAATTTTAGGAACCTATATTTTAGTTATGTCTAGATTCTTAACTATCTTTATTTTCTTATACTCAATCCTAGGTATAATTTTATGTCTCAAGCTTTACGCTCGTATTCAAGATTCGCATTCAAAATACACCAAGTTTCCTCTAACATTATTTTCCTCTAACATTATTAGTTATATTTGCTTATATTTAATACTCATTGGCACTTCAAAGCTTCTGAAAACTCTAATCTCTTTAATTTCAAAACATCCTTAAAGTTTACTTAATTCATTTACTTGCTACTTTTATATTTTAGTTTTAACCACATTTTAATTTGATCATTCAAACCACATTCATACATTAATTTCAACACCATTTAAATCAAAGCTTTCGAACTATTTCTCCTCCTCCCTTAATATAAATTTTGGCCAATGTAAGGTTATACAAGTCATGAAAATTCCATATCAATTAAGTCAACTACATAAACATAAATCATTTATATAATAAATCCTTCTCAGTCTAATCATTCAAAGTGCACTAACATCCAACTATAACTAAACAAGTTCACTTAAATTCTTCTCAATACCATCATTAATGCATCGAACATACTAGACACACACAATTACACAAGCATTTATATGGTCTTCCCTTTCACTATCTTCCTCTAAAATGGCCAGCCCTAGTCCCTCAAAGAACACTAAATTTTTTCTTTAATTATCCATTCTTTTGTATCATTTATAACCTATTTCATCACAATTATATCAAACTACAACAATTCCTTATTTTCCCCAAATTATCTTCTAAGAACCCTAATTCAAAAAATCAAGAATTATGCATTAAATTTGTTTCTTTTCTTTCAAACTTGTTTAAATGAGTTTAAAACTCCTTATTAGACAATAAAATGAGCTTTGAATACTAACAAGTCAAACTACAACAATTCCACACTTTCCCTAAATTGTCTTCTAAAAACCCTAAATCAAAAAATCAAATAAATATACATTAAATTTATTTCTTTTCATTCAAACTTGTTTAAATAAGTTTAAAACTCCTTACTAGACAATAAAATGAGCTTGGAATACTAACAACCCCCCCTCCACGTCTAACTCTTTTCCTCTCTTGGCCTTGACTTCCCCTTTTTTTCACTTGATTTTTCTCTTAACTCTGTTCTTAAATGGTTTGCATGGTTTAAAACACTCTTTAAGTTCTTTATCTTGCTCCAATATTTGTTTCTCTCTCTAAATTATCTAAGTGTAGAAGCTCATAATGTTTTTCTCTCTTTTCCTTCTTTATTTTTCTATTTTGCCATGAGTTAAAAGAAGAAGAAGTTTGGAATTTTCCAGCTCACCCATGTATTTACAAAAATGTTATTAATAATTTATATGTTATTTAATTGTTTAACTGTTGATTTTTTCGTATGACCTTCTTAAACTCTGATTGCTTGAACATTTTAATCTAAGATATGATCATATGTTAGGAGATTACCTGTAAAGTTTTAACTCTATCCGACATTTAGATCAAACGTTATACTTGATAGTGCAAAACTAGTTAAGAAGTGATTTTTCATCAAATTTTAAATTTTTCTTATGCCCTCTTTATATAAACCATATTAGATATCCCACTAAGTTCTCGAAACTATTTTATTATGCTAAAAACTATTTATTTTACCTTTCTATCATTTTAGTTCTTTTACGAACTTATTATTGTTTTACAGTAGTATTATAAATCACTAATCGGGTTTAGCCCAATGGTGTTACATGCCATTCTTAACTCTTTTTACTTAATTTAAATTATTTTATATTCATTTGTAAGCATATATTTTTCCAGTGGTTTACACTACATGTCACTTGTAGTGGTGGGTGACTTGTTGCTGACTAATCATTTTTTCGATCACTTTTGGTTATCAAAAAAATTAGGGTCCATATTTTTCTCTAAAAACCTAATTTTTAACTTTTTTTTACTCGAAAACACCTTCAAAATACCATATAAATCTCAAAACGTTATTTAACAAATTTGAAACACTCCAAAATCACTCTAAAAAAATAAAAATCAACCAAGTCCCAATAAATCAAACAGAACCTGAACTCCTCCTAGGTTAGAGAAAAAAATCATCTTCATTAAACTTCTCTTGAGAAGAGAAACTTATTGGCAGATCTTTATTTTTTGTTGCCAGAATATGACCAACCAATAATTTTCTTTTTTTTTTTTAAATCTAGGGACTAAAAAATAAATAAAATATTTTTTTAAACCAAAATAAAAATTCTAAAAACTTTAAAATTGATCGGTATTTTTTAAAAAAATTTATATTATGGTCTTCTTTCTTTTAGTTTTGTCATTTTCCTATAATTTAAAATTTCATCTTATAAAATTAGGTAAAAAAATGAAATTTAAAAAAATTATGAGAATAAAATATATAAAATAATAATAAAAAAATTGCTTTACAGTTGATATAAACAATCTAAGTATTAAAAAAACAAAAATTCTTCTCGTTTGTGTCATAAATCCAATCATTAGGTAGTAGCTGTAGTAGGTCAGAGATACTTTTTCTTTTCTTTGCAACGCTTGTGATAAATTAAAATAATGTAATATTTATTTCTTAAATCTTATGTTTGGACCCAAGTAAGAAGCATCCGTCGGGAAGTTGAATGAGTCTCATATATTATCCTACAATATCAATATCTTAATTAGATTAATGAAAAACTAGTAAGGTTAGTGAACAACATCATCATTCTTTTGTCTATAATCAATTGCAAAATGAACGATTACACAATGCTTGATATCATTCTATATTCAAAAACATTTTAAAAAAATTTAATTTAAGTAAAAATAATTAATTTTAATCGGCTTCTATTTAGATTGTAATTTCAATCAAGAGCTTCAACTCTTCAAGCCTTACTTTATTTGTGTGTGGAATGTTCAATGGTTAGCAAATCCACTACAGCTAAACAAGTTAACTATGTAACTCATTGATTTGAGTTGGGTTTGTTTTCGAACCAAGTATGAAGTTGACTTAATTAAATCCAAATAAAAATCTATTAAATCCACTCATATAATTTCTTTTTTTTTTGTTTAAAATGATATTATTTAAGTTTTATTTTAGTTTTTTATCTAAACTATGTCGTTTTATTAAAAAATAAAATAATATCATTATAGAATATATTTAAGTTGACCTGTTAATCTATTGTTTGACCAAATCAATTTATGATTTAAGTCTTAAGCTGAGTCTACTAATTATGATTTAATGAACTCTTATTGTTTATTTAGGTGGTGTATGACTTGAGAGTTTAAATTTTACCCTTATATAATCTAAACGCATTTGGTATTTAATATCTTTCTAATAATATTACCTTCGAAGCTCTTTCTTTTTTTAATTAAATAAATATATTAAATTAATTTTTAATTATTTCTAATCAGTTATTACTAATAATTTAATTATTTTCTCTCTTTTCATTAATATTAAACTCTTTAATTCATGAATACACCTAATATCTTTTTAAAACTAACTTTTACACCCTTAAAAATTGCTCTTGTAATAATTATTCCTATAACAGCCAATCCTCATTTTTTTCCATCTCATACCAAACATCATCAATGTTTTTTCCCCATATATATAAAGCATACATACTATCTTATAAATGCATGTAAAAGCTTATATAACTGAACATGTATTCTCTTGCTTTTATAACTGATAACTTATAAATACATCATGGTTAAACACGCATGCTTTGCGACTAACCTTTCTATTGATATTATAAACTAACTCTATTTATTTTTATGAAAAAATATAAAAATAATTTTAATTTTTTTATTTACTTGAAATTAATATATTTTTAGTGTTTTCAAATCGTTTTGATATACTAATGTCAAAAAATAATATTATTTTAACATATTTTTTTAAAAAAAACTACTTTTAAAAAAATTATTACCATACTCCCAAACATCATTAAAATAAAATAATTTACAATTAGTCATGTTTTGTGATAAGTTGAAACTAGATTTTTGTTAACCTATTTTGATACAAGCCGAGCTTAGGCTCAGACATCGTGCTTGAATTTGCTTTCTGTTAACCTATTTTGATATTGGATTTGAGTTTGTTATAATAGTAAATGAGTAACCCACGCTATGTTGCGACCTAGATTAAATTTTTTCTAATGTAAAAAAAAAAGCTCAGTCGATGGATAATAATCCTAGTCAACCCTGGCTAACTTAACAAACCTATCATCCGCAATACGAAATCAGGATAAAAAAAATTATCTTTTTAAAAAGACCAAGGTTAAATCAATAAAAAAAACATTGAAAAAAAATCGAATCAACCTAAGCTAACTTGACTAACCAATTATCTATGATAGCCTAACACAAAAAAAAAAAAAGCAAAAAAATCACAAAGCCCAAGGTCCAATTACCTAACATCAAAAGGATAAAATTGTAAAAAGTATCAATTTAAAAAATAGAAATGTAAAACAAAAAACTCGAGTTAACTCGATTAACCTGTAACCCATGATATAAGACTGTGATAAAAAAATGATTTTAAATAAAAAACCAAATTCAAATCAATAAAAAACATAAAAAAAACTCGAGTCAATTCGGGTTAACATAACTAACTTGTGACCCAAGATAACCCCACTGAAAGGAAAGAAGAAAAAATTACAAAGTCAAAGACCCAATAACCTAACATCAAATAATAAAATTGAAAAAAAAATCAATTTCAAAAAAAGAAACATTGGAAAAAAAAATTTGATTCACCTCGGATTAACTTGACTAACCCACGATCCGAGATATAAGGATAAAATAATGAAGAAAAATTCATAACCACAAAAAAATTAAAACAAATAAATCAAGAAATTGATAAAACAAATAACAATTAAAAGAATAAGAAGCAAATTTGAATACAAAAATTAAATCAAATAAAATGTTGAGGGACATAATTGAAAAGCATAAATAAATCAAGAAAATGATTTAAAAAATAGCAAATATAATAATGAGGACAAAAATTAAATAAAATAAAATGTTGAGGGAAAAAATTGAAAAACATAAATAAATCAAGAGAGGAATGAAAATAATAACAATCAAATGAGGGTAAAATTGGATACAAAAATTAAATGAAATAAAATGTTTAGGGACAAAATTGAATAAAAAAATAAACTTCAATAAGCATCAAAAGCAAAACAAATAACAATAAAAAAATAAGGATCAAATTGGATATAAAAATCAAATTAAAGGAATCTTCTTTATTTTTCCAAGAAGAAGAGAGAGAAAAGAGGGAGGAGAAAACAAAAAGCTCATCAGAGCGATACCGGCAATCTTGTGCCGCTGTATGTTTGTCCACTAGAAATACCTTAAAGAGCCACTTCTAATGTCATTGTAAAAGTGTGTGTTTAGCCGCCAAAGGAGCCCACACGCACGACCATATAAGCATGGGCTTCTCTCACTCACTAGGAAGTGTCAAAAACTTCACTTTTTTTGTATTTATTAAAAGACCAAACTAACCCTTATCCAACTTGACAATACCAAAAAAAACCTAAGAGAAAAGGATAAAAAAGCCCTTAGACAACAACTATAGGTTTTTTTTTTATCTTGAAGGATATTTTAGATATTTTACTATGCTTTTGAAATTGAAAATTCAAAAATTTCCCAAAACAAAAGTTAATTAAATCTTGCTTTTGAGTATATCTGAGTTATTACATTTTGCAAAAGAAAAGTAAAAATATTGATTTGTACTTATTAAATCTTATAATGATAAATGTATCTAATGAAAAATACCATATTATCCCCCCAAACCATGTTATTTGGTTTTGCTTAAAAAAGATAAATTTGTCAATTCACTATGTAAGTTCACAATGACTTGTAAAGGAGTCCATAGTTAAACTCTAATCAAGTTTAGTGCTATCTTAATAATCATTTGATCCATAAGGAATTATGTTTTGTTAACCCATTGTTTTGTCTAATTTAGCTATAATAATTTATTTAAACCTAAACTGGTTTTTCAGCTCAAGAACATTAGATTTAAAGCCAAATCCTTCAAGTTTAATTTTTTTTTTTATAGAGGGTAATAAAAAATGATAATTATGAGATTAATTCTAATAATTATCATAATTAATTCTTTATAATTTTTTATTCCAAAATCCATTATAAAAATGGGGTGAAGAAAGATTTTTTTGCATTGTTTTTTTTTTTCCAGATTTAACACTCTTCCTTACCTCTATTTTCAATCTACCATTTTCTTTTAAGTTAAGTTTCATCTTTGTTATCCTTCTAATCTAGAGCTCAGTTCAATCTTTGTAGAGAAACACTTGAGTTATATTTTTTTTTATTTGTTGACCTCGTTGAGAAGTGTATCTAAACAAATGGTGGTGTTGGAATCTTGGGGATTTATTGCAACATCATTTTACACCAAGTAAAAACAATAAAATCTTAGAACAAATGACTAATGCTTAACATAAACAAAGCCTGATCATTTTTGAAGTGTTAGATGCTAGGATTCTATTTCAATTTTTTATGATAAGTATGAATGCTAGAATTTTTATATGATATTATGTGTTGTTTGCAAGTTTTTTATAATATATAAAATTCAATGCTTATATACTAAACTTGTTATCCTAAACTAAACATTTCATGCTCACTAGTAGCAATTTTAGACAACAATCTTAATCTTAAAAACTTTATTCTTGACCGGTCTTTATTTAGTTTATATATCATATTTTAAGTCTTTTATAATGTTGTTAGAAATCTTAATCTTAGTTTGTCTTTTATAAAGTTTGTTATTTTTCATTTGAATCACTCTGAAGGAATTAATGCATGTCATATAACTTTATAAACTAAACTTACAAATAAATGGTTTTTGTTTAGTTTATACATGATATTTGCTATCTTGTATGGTATGTTCATGCTTTTTATTTAATTATTTTAAAAAAATATGATATGATGCATGTTAATAAGGATATTTTATTGAACTAAAACAAACAAAAATGATTAATTTGTCTTATATAAATTCAATACTTTTGTTTATTAAGTTATTTTTTTTACAAGTTTACTTTATTACATTACTTGCTTTACTTTCTTGTTGAGAAGCCAAAATATTTATTTATAAATATATTTAGTTGTTTTTTGTATAGGTTTTATTATGACTTTAACTCAATAATTGTTTATCCTAACTAGTGTTGCTTCGGCAAGTACTACTTTAATAGTAAAGATTTCACCATCATATTTTACGATGCATGGTCTAATATAACAAGATGTTTTGTTTTAGCAAGTACTACTTTAATATTGAAGATTCCACCATCTTTTCTTGTAAGATTTTAGTATATTTGACTTTAAGAGATGAAAACAAAAGATATTATCTGACTACCATGAACTTGAAAAAGTTTTTCATTGAAGAAGTATCAAAGTTAACCTGATAATAATTTTTTGTATATATATAAAACATATACAAATCAATATTTAAAAGAATTCAACTTAAATTATTTATTGATAAAATATGAATTTCAAGATATAGATTGAAGAAATTATCAATCATTTGTCATTAAAATAGTTATTCTCTTCCATATATTGCTTGTAGTTTGAATATTGCAATATTGTTTTTCAATTATACTCCATATCTTACTATCAATAGCACAAATAAGAATAAATAGTAAACCAAATTTATAAACGTAATGCTCTCAAGAACATACGTATAAAGTATCAAAATTATTTGACTATAGAAAAATAAAAGAGAGTTTTGAAAAACAAAGATTTGTTCTGAATATATAATGAAAATGTAACTCTATTTTAAATTAAATTTCTCATTTATCCCAGACAATTATCAAGTTAGGCAAAGGGTTTTTTGAACTTTCATTTTGCTATTATTAACTTGAATTTGAAAGGTGTTGGGATACGGGAGGGGGTTCAAATTCTATAGTAATATTAATTAAATCCAATTGTCATGCCTTGATCGTCCTTACACTATCTATCATTTGGCATTCACCGCCTATGTAAAAGAACATGGCATGTAGAAAAAATGAAAAAAGTTGTGCATAGGCTAAAACATAGCAATAAATAAGCTACCATGATGGGTTTCTTTTGTTAGAACTTCGGGCAATTATAATAGGCACTACATGTACTGTGCAAACTTTAAAAAATTACACTTTTTATATATTAGGTGAAAACCATATTTAAATTTTGATAAAAGCCTAGAAAATCCTAACTAATGTTTTTTCTTTTTCTTTATTTTCCTTTTATTCTCCTTCCTTTATTCTTTCATCTTATAGACCTATGATATTTTTAACATCCAAACTTGAAAAAAAAAATGAAATTCTAGGAAGAGATGGGGTTTTAAAAGAAAAAGAAAGAGAAAGTGGGCATCACTCCATGAATCCTAATTGTTGTACAATTAAGTTAGATCTAGGTCTCATCAACCAAGATTTTATCACTATATCTTTATATGTTTTTACTAAAAAATATCGGAATAAGAAAACATACTGGTATAATTTTTCCAAACACAAACACACCCTAGTAAAAGCGTATTGGGTCCGATGCTAGCTAAACCCAGCCATAGTTGGGCTTGGTAGTGTGCCAAGCCTTGAATGCACTAGGTTCAAAGCTAGCCAGACCTAACATGGTTAGGCTTGGCAATGTGTCAAGCGTCGGGCATGCTAGGTCCAGCGCTAGCCAGACCCAGTCATTGTTGGGCTTAGCAATGTGCTAAGCCCTGAGCGCGCTGTGTTTGGCCACTGTCAAACCCAGCCACGGTTGCTAGGTCTAGCTAGTACATTTGGGTCTCACCAACGTTAAACCTATATATTAGTGCTTGGGTCTGGCCAACACTAAACCTTGGGTTTGGCATTGGTTAGACCCAAATATTACTAGGTTTAATGTTGGCCAAACCCAATTGTTTTTGGGTCTGACAACGCTAAACCTATATGTAATATAAGTTTGAAGCCTTTTAGATTTGGCCAACCCCAGACCTAATTTTTATTGGGTTTGGCGATGCTAGACCCATGTTAGGAACTGGCGTTAACCAATCCAATGTTAAGGATTGGCATTTCCAGTTCTATTTTAGGGACTGCACTATCAGACCTAGTGTGTGAGTCTAACAAATAGCGCTAGACCTAGCACTTGGGCTTGTCAGTACGCCAAGCCGAGGCACAACCTAGGTCTGGCAGTTGTTGCCAAGACCAATAGCTTGGCTTGGTGCGCTGCCAAGTCAACAGGGTGGGCCTGATGCATATTTCCTAAAAGTGTTGTGCCCGAGAATTTTTGTCACTAGGTATGGCCGAGTTTGCTACACCAACGGATTCAAGCATAATACATAAATCTAATACCATCAATTCTATAGATTTTTATATAAAATCTTAGAGGATTTATTTATCAATGAATAGGCTTAATTAAACAAGTCTACACTCCACCAACACTATTAAGTGTATTAAAGTCTTACATGGCCTGTCTGGTCTCCATTTTTTTGCTGGATAAAATGAGTGGAATACTGTTGCGATGTCGCGGTCGCACAAATTAGTTACCCTGGTTTCAAACACAACACACAAGATAGTATAGAGCAAGCAAGGGGTCGATCCCACGAGAAAGTTCAAGTCGGATTTTTATGCTAGATTATATGCAATTTGAGGGGGTTTGGATGTTATCTAGGCTAAAGCAAAAGAAAACAGAAAACTATCAAACGAAATTTAATAAAATCAGAAAATTTTCAAGAGAACAAACCTTGGTCACAAGCACACATCCACCTACAGAAATCAGAACTGATCATGGAAACGAAACATCAATTTATATTCTGAATATTTATCTCTTCTTAACATTGGTTAGTTAACGGATCC
>Ga0325405_1000224_pt1 | contig 53243 bp, 21 predicted proteins | sample PopdelMetagenome_21_FD_205663 | JGI IMG/M metagenome (GOLD analysis project Ga0325405, IMG submission 205663) | Populus deltoides microbial communities from Bellville, Georgia, United States - Xylem-Control-R2 | ecosystem: Host-associated > Plants > Phyllosphere > Stem > Wood/Secondary xylem...
AGAGTTTACTCTTGACCTGGAAGATGAGGGTGCCATTAATGTCAGACACCTTAAAATCATTCTCTCCAAGAGTCCATAGCTTTGTAGAGACGGCGAGTTCAACAGGGTACTGTGCCAGGTACTGTGGCCCTATTACTACCACTGGATGCTCCACCGGCGGGTATGTTCTCACAGCTGGAATGGGGTTGCCTGGTGCGTGCCCAGTAGCCATAATCACAGAAACAAAATATTACTTACTCGAAGAAATAAACAGAAAGAGAAATAGCTAAATTTCTATATTATGCAGGTCTTGATGGTGGTTATAGAAGTAGTCTTTGAGAGGAATGCTGTATGCATTTTATAGTGCCCATTAGCCTATATGGCATGTCGTGTCTTCAAATAAAAAAAATACAGTCAACTGTACATCATTTCAAGAAACAAGTCAACAATGGCAACACAATTTTATTCTTAAATAATGCAACTTGGAGCATCTTTTGCATGTCATAATGTGAGCTGTGAATATAAAATATAACCATATATATCCACTTGTGACCTTTTGCCCCCAACAATTATTGGTACGAGTTTATGCTTTTAACTACCTTTATCAACTTTTATAAGTTAAATTACTTTCGCTTTTTTGCTAACAGTCAACTGCAAATCATTTCAGGAAGCAAATCAACAATGGCAACACTGTTTTCTTCGTAAATAAGGCAACTTGGAGCAACTTTTGCATTTCAAAATGGTGAACCGTGTCTCATCTGATCCCTTGTCCGTTTCACCACTTGGATAAAGAAGGATAATGACAGTAAATTGCAAACCGTGTCTGATCCACTTCCAGTTGCAGTGGGCAGCTTCCCGTTGCAATATTAATGTGTTAATTAATTATTAAGCTATCCCTTTTCCATGTTGACCTGACCAAGGAGATGGGTTTTTCTATAGTTTCAAACAAGGCAACTGACCTATTTACTTTCAAAATAACTAACGTTAAAAACGTGCCTCAAACACAAAAAACCATGCATTGCTATAGTAACATTATGATTTTGCTCTTTAAAGAAAAATGAGGTGAGTTGATGTTGGGGGGTAATACAGTCATTTTCATTGGTTGACTAGTCATTAAAGAATTGTCAGGGGTACAAGTGTCTTTTTGCTTTTTAAAAACATTAAAATAATTAATTTACCCTCAAATAAAAAAAATTAAAACAGTTGACGAAGTGTATTTTTTTTAGAATACATTAAAAAGGTAAGATTTTTTTTATTAAAACACATTAAAAAGGCAGTTTTTTGCCCTTCATATGTGCAGGGGAAATCTCATCCTTTTGCATAGTTTTTTTTTATTCCAGATTAATAAAGGATATTTTAGTCTTTTAACATTGAATTAATGATTTTTTAATTCAAAAGAATGCTAATACTTGCTCACCCCATGCCAACAAGTGGAAGGCGCATGTGCTCTTTGTGCGGTGCTTGAAATGCCTTTCACTAGACATACCTACTCTTTCATAAGCGACATTGCATATTTTTCTTATTGATATGGCAACTGACATCGAAGGATGAACAATTTATAACTGGTGATTGCCACTAAAAAGTAAAGGTCTGTTTTTTTTATTTTAATTTCAATTCTTATTCTTTTAATTTTTATTTTTTGTTCTTGATCCTTTTATAAAAGTTTTGTTCATTTTTAATTTAGTCATTTAATTACAATTTGTCATATTTTTATTTTCAATTTAGTTCTTATTTTTTTTATTTCTAATTTTTTCCTTGGTCTTTTTGTTAAAGTTTTATTGGTTTTCAATTTCCTCTTTCAATCAAATTTTATGGTGTATTAATTTTTTGTTAAACTATATAATCCTAACACCAATAAATTTATTATTATTCATATTGTTATTTTTTATGAAATTAAATTCTGGACAAGGTGCAATCATGGTGTTAAACAAAATATTCCAATAGATTTAGATGGTGAAAATGATAAGAAAAAAAAAAGTTCATGGAGGATGCACCACAACTATTAAATGATCAAAGCATACTTAATGATCACCGATTAAACCGTGTTAAGAAAAAAAAATTCTAAATGGATGGGTAATCATAAGGTAACTGAAATTCATCAATATAATGACCCACTTATTCATTTCAATCTATTCTTATATTGTGATTATGTGACTTTCGAAGATGTTGTTAAAAATACAAAGTGACAAAAGGCTATGAATGATAAAATTGATGCCTTTCAGAAAAACAACACTTCGAAGTTGATGAAGCTTCCAAAAAAACAAAAAGATCACTGGAGGTAAAGTGGGTGTATAAAACAAAATTGAAGGAGAATGGTGATGTTGACAAATATAAAACACGATTGGTAACTAAAAATTATAAACAAGTATACGGTGTCAATTATAAAAAACTTTTCCATGGTTACAAGGCATGATACAATAAGATTGATTATTACTTTGGTAACTCAAAACTCAAAGCATATCTTTCAGTTAGATATAACATCATTTTTTTATGAATTGAGACTTTAAAAAACATGTTTTTTTTTATCAATCTTCTAGTTATGTGAAATTTGGTAATGAGTATAAGTTGAAAAAGGTTCTAATAAGTTGAAGAAAGCTCCAATAGATTAGTACAATCATATAAATATTTAATTTTTTAAGGTACCTTTAAAATTTTTCTATATCAACATACACTTTTTATTAAAACAGAAGAATGAGGAAAAATGCATTGATGATTTGATTTACACTAGCAATGATAAGTTCATATTTGAATGATTGAGTTTAAAATATCTGATCTTGAAAAGTTACATTAATTAGTCGACTTTAAAAAGGTTCAATCAAATATCACAATATTTATTTATAAAAAAAATGTTAAATATTATACAAGTTTCAAATAAAAAATTGCAGTTTGATGAGCATATCGATTGAGTTTGGTTTGATACTAAATAGAAAAAATAAAGGAAAGAAGGTTAATGTTACAAACAGATTGTAGGGAGTTTGATATATATGACAACAAGGCCAAATATAATGTGTTTGGTAAGTCTTGTCGATGGATACATAGACAATCTAACAAAACATTACCAGAAAATTAAAGAATCTTGACAGAATATTCTATCAGTATTTATAAAAAATTCCTTTGATATTATAAATCACCAAGAATTGTTGACAGAATACTGTCTTTGAAAAGTTGCTCATCAGTGTTTTTATTCTGTCGGTATTATTAATCACCGATGGAATTGCCAGCAGAATATTTCATCAAAGATTTCAGTTCTTACCGCTCATTTTTTATCAGCAATTTCATTGGCAATTTGACACGTCTGAAATTGTTGATGGAAATTCCATAGTTAAGAATGGCGTCTTATATTCCTTTATGTTGTACCATCTCAATCGTAATTACTAGATGCATCTTCCCTGCAACAACAAAGAGAACAAGTAATAAATGTTGAAGTCTGAATTCAGACCACTGAATATTACAAGGAAATACTCACGGATGATATTATACACTAGTACCTTGAATTCTATGATATTGATGACAAAAATAAGAAAACCTAATAGAAATTTAAGTTAACTCTGAGAAATGAACTCACTTTTTGTGGAGGGCCAGTATAATAACAGTTATGGAGCTACATTCCATATCATAGTATGACTAGACTTCTAAATCTCGACTCTTTGATAAATTAAAAAAAAAAAGATCATAATAAGATTTATACTCCTCTAATAATAGTTCCAAAAGACTTTTGATTCGAATGAAAGGCAATAAAACGTTTTTGATCAATAACTGGACTTCATATTTATGAGCCTGTAAATTTCAAGAGAGGATGAACTAGTTCAACTAGTGATATAAGGTAAGAGGGTGTCCATTTCAAGAGGATTGACAAGTAATATCATACGACTTGGTTTTGAATAATAGCAGACATATAAAAAATTTACAAGGAGATTTAACAAATGATATTCCATCAGTGAATCTCAAAGCAAATATTGCAACATAGTCATGAATGAAACACATCTTTCTTAGGCCTTTACCACCACCAACCAAGACACCATTGCCATTGCAGGGTAATCAACAAGCTACAACTAGCAGCAATTGTTTGCTCTGTTACATGCAGCATGTAAACATGCTTCCTTGTATATATCACTTGAAAGACAAAATTTTAGTATCTTAGACGTTAAAAGATGTTAAAAACAAAAATTATAGAATGCCTTAAGAAAGATAATTCAATGAGATCCACTTCAAAATAGGGCAGGAACATTTGCTGCTTAAGCAATCAAGGATGAGCCAATCTTATCCCACAACGCTACCATTTATGTAGTTGGGGGGCAAGATATACAATTCCTTTTGCACTCAGTGCATTTGAAAGCTTAGGTTTCTCCGACGCATGAACAAAACCAGGTTAAACGGCATCAACATATTCTATCGCTGCCATCTAGGAAGCACAAATCACAACTTTTCAAAAAAATTACAAGGGAAATGAAATCCATCTTTCCTTATAACTAATAAAAAAAAAGTTCAAACATAGCATAATTAGGTAAAATGTGTTGTAACCCAATTTTGACCCCATGGTTTTTAATTTAATTTTTACGGGGATTAAAATGTAAAATTCAAAAAAAAGGTGATTTGTCAGCTTGTATGGAAACTAGGGACTACAATGTGATTTTGTCATTCTATCCTTATCTTCAAGATAACCCTTATCTTCAAGATAATGATAGTTGTCTGCTTTGGAATTCGATTCTAATTCAAACTTCAAAAAAGGAGAATGAGTTTGATTGAGACTTTACTTCTCGCAAGCGATAGGATTCTTGCACTATAAATACTAATCTCAGTGTATGCAGAAAGGAGGAGGACGATTAGAGAGAAACCCTAAAAGAAGAGACCTCAAGAGAAGGTCATTACTAGAAACCCTAAAGGAGAGAAACATAAAAAAAAGGGGGGCGGCAAACCCTATACTAGCCGCCGCCCCCCTCAACCTTTTTTTTTAGCCCAGTCTCCCTCGACTTCGCCTCAAGCAGCCGCACGCTTAGGTAAGTTTCCTTCATTCCTTGCTAAAATAATTAACTGGTTACTGCCAAATTGTGTTTGCTAAGGGTGTGCTTGGCAAAACACACCCTTATGCCTTGGCCATAATTTTTATGCCCATTCTAATTTGATATTTGACCAAACAAACACCTTTTCAATAACAGAAAAATCCAAAAATATTTGGGGCCTTCGTTGATTTATTTGTGGGCCTCTCGCACTTTGTTTTATTTTTTTTCTTTGTGTTTGTATTTTTTGTAGATGTGCTTAATCTGTGGACTATTACTGTTAAATGCAAATATGTCGTGCAATATTTTTTTTTAATTTCATCTAAAAAGGGCAAATAATAATAAAGGATAAACAAGAAAAAAATGACATAGAAAATTTCTTCTTTAAATTTATTTTTTGCAAAAATATTCACTGACGCTAGAGTCAGGAGTATCGTATTTTTTGGATTTGTGTGATATTTACCAATGTCAAAGTTGGAAATATTCGTAGAAATTGTTCATTGATACCAGAGTCAGGAACATGAAAGGAAGAATAAAAAAAAAGAAAAAAGAAGAACAAATTCTTAACAATTTTAGACAAAACCAGCAATGCAACCTGCCTTAGATAAGGCATTTAAGGGGTGATAGCATCTTCCCTTTTGCGTAACTAGTTCCGTACCATAGAATCTCTATTGACCAGTTAGGATTTTTAGTGACCATAATACTAGGTGGCGACTCCTTGAACAAGACATTTTCCTTTAAAAAAACAAGATGTCAGATATCTGTTCCTTTTCCAATCGAGATGATTTTTAATCGGTCGCCGTGATGTCCAGGTGTGACAAAATGGATTGTAACAAAGTAAGACAATGTTTGAGACTATGACAAGATTGTTTTTCAAAGTACTTTTCGCTTAAAAATATTTTAGAATAATATTTATTTTATTTTTTTAATTTTATTTTTAATATAAACACTAAAAACACACTCTTACAATCTATATAAAAATCAACCTCGAGCTTCCCTATATTTTCCTGATTAAAACAAAACAAACACACCAAATAAACATCATAAAAGTATGAGAGCAAAATGAACGCTTATTGAATTTCAATTTTTTTTTTTTTGGAGACGGCATAGACTTTGAAAGTGAAACCAACAAGAATAACAATGAGATTGATATCAAAAGAAGGTTGTTCCATCTCTTTAACTTTCTATTCTTGAACGACATTGAGATTGATATCAAAAGAAGATAGATAATCAAATCGATAAAGAATAAATATTCAAGAAATTAAATAAAAAAAGAATAATGAATATAAAGAAATCATCAAAGCCTCTTATTCTTTCTCTTTTAAGTTTCACTTCTTTAAGAGATTTGACAAGAATGGAATGATTGAGATCATCCATTGTAAAAGTAAACAACATGTTATTGATAAATTCATTAAGGCTCTCAAATTAGAGTTGTTTGTGAAGCACAAACATTTACTTGATGTTTGCACTTAAGAATATCTTATTTAAAAGAGAATCCCTTATTTTTTAAGCTAAGTGTTTAAAAACATGAGTTTAAAAGGGAGATTGTGGAGATAAAAGAAGGATTCCTAATTGAGTTTGGAAAATGTTTCCTAGTCTAAAAGGATTTATGTTTAGAATTCTTATTAAACTAGTTTAAAAGGGATTTCTTAGGACATCATCATTGACAATGTCTTTGGAAAACTGATCAAAAAGCTATTAGAGTTTTTTTTCAAATCTTGTTTTTGACATTACCACGTCATTATATGGCATGTAACCATGACACACATGGATCGGGACGTGATCTACTTGTTACTGCAGACACTCTTGCCCAATTGAACCTTCCAGTAACTCATCAACCAGGTAAAAGTCCTTACTTAAGTCATGTTTGCAACCCAGGAGCAAAATCAGACATTGCCACCTTAAAAAGCCTTGACACCTATAGTAGCACACTTGAGCTCAGCACCATCACCATTGGTCGCTCCTAACGCCCATAGACAATTGCATTACTCGGAGGAGTCTAGGAAAAATGACCTTCAAAAGAGTATTTTGGACTAACAATGAAGTCTTGAACTGACATGACTCTCCAGTGGGACTCTTGATTTATCTCGAATCTCCCACCTTTCTAGTGTAATCTTGGACTGGTACGACTCTCCAGTAGGGATCTTGAGCCTCATGAAATCTCTAGGGATTGATCTCAGACCTCCCACCTCTCCAGTGCAGTTAAAACTAACATGACTTTTTAATGAGACTTCCAGGCCTCATACAATTTCCAGGGATAATCTCGGATCTCCCACTACCAGGTACGATCACTCTCTAGTGGGGGGGGGTGAGGTTTCATGCCCCATACCATCACCAGGGAGGCCACTCTCTAAAAATAATAATTCTCTAATAAGGAGCTCTCAAGCTGCTATTACAATGTTAGTGAGGTTATAAGCATTTCACACTCCATTGACTACTTTTTAGTGGGGGGCTCTTACACCCCTATTCCATTTATAAAGATGACACATACCCCCCCTCCAACACTCTAATACAACCACTCTTTAGTGGGAGGTTTCCAAGCCCCACGTCATTGCCATAAAAGCCACAAGCCTCCCACTCTTAAGTGGTAAGCTCATAAGCCACACCCTTGCCAAGAAAGTTATAGGCCTCCCACTACAGTGTGATCTCTTTTCAGTTGGGGATTCTAAGCCTCAAGCCATTAACTAAGAGGCCACAAGCTTCCTTTTCTCCAGTAGGATCTCAAATCGGTACATGGCTTTCAGACCTTATACTATCATAGGAAATGACTTTCAAGGGATATTCCCAACCTTTTAATTTTTTAGTATAGACTCATCCTTCATAGATTTCTCTAACCTCTTAAAATTGTTTCTAAGTTTGTGCATGGAACCTTGGCCTTTTAGAATTTTCATTTAAGCATGGCTTCTTCTCCATGTGTTCCCCAAACCTTTCAGAATTTTTTCTAAGTATAGGTGTGGAACTCTTACCCTCTTAGAATTTTTTTCTAAACATGGCTTCTCTTTTATGGGTTCTCCTAAACCTTTAGAAATTTTCTAAGCATGGATGTGAAATCCTCAACCTCTTAGAAATTTTTTTTTTCTACATATGGCTTCTCCTTGACATGATCCCCTTTTGCCTCATATAAGTTTTATAAGTATAAGTTCCTACTTCGTGGGTTCCCTTCCCTCAACCTCCTAGAAAAATTTTTCAAGTATAAGCTCTTTCTGCATGGGTTCCTCCAATAAATTCCTCTCACCTAAGACTTTTTAAGTATGAGTTCCTTTATAATTTCCTTCTACATACTTACAAATCTTTTTCAATATGGTGCACGCTACTAAATATATGTTCTCCGATAAATTATCATGGGGTTTTCACCCCTCTTCTCATACAAGAAAAAGAATCAACAACTCTTCTAAGATATCAAGTGATTAAGTCTTCATGGATTTTATATGCAAAAACAAGATCAAGTGATTAACTGATTTATCTACCTAAATGAGTAAATTAGAATTTTTTTAATACATCATCACTTCTTTTTTTCCATTTCTCTACACGCCTTTTTCTCTCCTTTGTTGACCTATAAACACAATCATGGAAGGAGATGAATTTTTTTTTTTTTTTAAGCCAACATCAAAGGTTTCAAAGAAGGCAGCTGAGCTTTTACATTTTAGATTTGGTTAATTAATTTAAAATAAAAAATGTAGAACTGACTAATTGAAATCTTAGTGTATTTGATAATATGGTTACAATGCTTTTTCAAAACATTTTTACTACAATCTCGTTTGGAAGTAATATAGCAAAATATATTTAATTTAAAAAAAATATTAGATTTATTTTTAAAAATATTTTTTCAATAATCTTAAAATACTGGTATTAAAAAATATAAAAATACAATCATTTTAATAAATTTTCTTTTTTAAGTTTTTTTCAGGTATATTTTAAATTTCATAGTTGATTCTTGATTGTAAATTTTAATTAATCACGATGACTGTCGTCTGACGCATACCTCACGACCGTTGTTTTTTCAAAGGCCACGTTTTGCACAAAAGCATCCATGGACATTACCATGAAATGATAGCTACCAGCTGCATTGCAAGTCCCGTGAGGCATTTCTTTGCAAAAGGGTCCTCCCTGTTTTAACCATATTTGGCTTCTAACGCTTCCTCTGATGGAATGAAAAAAATGAGAGTATGGGAATGAAAAAAGAAAAAAAAGAGGAAAGTACATACGCCATGGATGGTGACCATGCGAGCTCCGAATTCAACACCGATGGTGAGATCATGAACGGGATGGAATCTTTTATCAGTGAATTTCAAGAGCAGGTATGATTTCCCCACACCTAAATTGAAAAGCACAATTCATTTTTCCAAAATAAAAAATAAAAGAAGAAGAAAAAATCGAAAAGCAAGAAGAGAAGGATCATTAAATGCTCCACCCAGAAATGCCTACTCCTAGGGGTGAGCAAAAAAACTGGAAAACCGATTAAACCGAGAAAACCAGAAAAAAATTAACCGAAAAAACCGAATTGAAAAAAAAAACCGATTAAACCGATTAATTTTTTGAAAAAACCGGCTGGTTCGGTTCGGTTTCGGTTTTATAAACAAAAAACCAAACCGAACCGAACCGAAACCGACAAAAAACCGGAAAAAAAAACCGAGCCAAACCGAGCCAAACCGGAAAAACCGAGCCAAAACAGAGCCAAACCTAAAAAACCGAGCTAAACCGGAAAAAACCGATCCAAAACCGAGAAAACCGAGCCAAAACCTGAAAAACCGAGCCAAACCAGTTTGAACCGGTTTTTTCCCTAAAAAAACCGAACCGAACCGAAACAGGCCGGTTTGACCCGGTTTCGGTTCGGTTTCGGTTTTTTTTTCAAAAAAAAATTTTAATTTAATTATTTTTTTTGATAAAAACTAAACCGAACCGAAAATAACCACCCCTACCTGCTACCTACTCCACACCACATTCGCTCACCTTTCACTAATGCACTTATGCACGTCCTTTCAATCTATGATTCTTATACTCGTTCTCTCCCCACTATCTGTCCCCATCTCTGCTGTAGAGATAAGGTTGCAGACATGGCGACGATACATTGGCTTTTGGGATTACCTTATCTCCGTGTCAAATAAAATCTAAATTCATCATTTCATTGTTTCACACGGTTATATTGGTCCTTTCTTTTTAATATTTTGTGGGATGTAATTGTAGTTCCCAGAAAACTGGATATGAGAGGTGAAGCACATAAATTTAAAGTGAAAAAACCCCCCTATTAAATAAATTTAAAAAGACAATTTGAAGCATTAAAGGATGAAATAGAAATGAAGAAATATTTAAGGATTGAAATTGTAAGAAACCACAAAATAGGGATGAAAAAAACAAACTGTCCTAGGTGCCATCATTTGCTCACAAAGAAAAAAAACTCAAAAAACCGTCCCTGCCAGCTCCACTGCTAAAAGAAGATGCCTTTCTCACTGTTGTAATTTTGAAAGAAAGACTGCCCTTTTTATTTATTTAAAGACACGACATGCCAAATGTTAATTGGCACTATAAAAGACATCCAGCGTTCCCCTCAAAGACTACTTCTAAAACCAGCAAGACCTGCATAATATAGAAACTTAGCTATTTTTCTCTGTTTAAATCTTCAAGTAATATTGTGTTTTTGTGATTATGGCTACTGGGCAAGCACCAAGCAACCCCGTTCCTGCTATGAGAACATACCCGCCGGTGGAGCAGCCAGTGGTGGTAATAGGGCCACAGTACCTGGCACAGTACCCTGTTGAACTCGCCGTCTCCACAAAGCTATGGAGTCTTGGAGAAAATGATTTTAAGGTGTCTGACATTAATGGCACCCTCATCTTCCAAGTCAAGAGTAAACTCTTAAGCTTGCATGATCGTCGTTTTCTGAAAGATGCAGCTGGTAACATCCTTGTCAATCTCAGGCAGAAGGTATGCTTAATTGATCATTTCATTTGTTTTCTTCTTCTTCAATGATATGGCTTGCTGCGTATTATCCTTTTCTCCAGATAATGACCATGCATCGAAAGTGGGAAGCTTTTAGAGGAGAAAGCAAGGAGGAGAAAGACTTGCTTTTCACAGCCAAGAAATCAAAGCTGTTCCAATTCAAGACTGAGTTGGACGTATTCTTGGGTAATAACAAAGGAGAGGTCCCTGATTTCAAGGTGAAAGGAGGCTACAGCGAGAGTTCCTGCTCTGTACTTCTTGGAGGTTCCAATACCATGCTTGCACAAGTAAGTTTGACGCTCTCATTCAGTTTTTAGTCCTAAGTCAACAACTATTTAATAGGTAATTATTATTTAACTAGATTTGTGGCTGGTGGAACAAAAACAAATTCAATATAAAAAAAAATATAATGACAAGAAAAGAAATTCAAGATACGAGTTATTGGTTAAATTAATAATTTAATTAAAAAAAATATAACAATAATAAATAAACAAACAAAAAAAATAATAATGAAAAAAGTTAATAAAAATAGTTTTAAGCTCCAATGCTAAAAATAAAATTGAAAAAAAATTAAAAAACAACAAAAATTTCTTAGTTAAACTAGAATAACTTATAAATTTTCTCAACATTCACATGAGATGAGATAATTTTATAGAAAAAAATAAAAAAAATTAAAATTAATTTTTAATAAATTAAATGGAAACATGATAGCTCTAAAAAGAAATAGATGAAGTTTATTATCTAGTAAAGAAAATAATGAAAGATGGAAATTAAGAAAAAATTAAAATTTGAAAAAGGTTGGAAAAATACTATTCAAGCCCATCCAAATCAAGTTACAAAATCTCTAACCTAGTGGTGATGTTAGGGTGACCATGTTCAAAACAGATTAAATAAAATCATGAAACTTAATTATCAAATAACTTAATATTAAAAAATAAAAATAAATAAAGTAATTAAACAAAATAATGAAAAAAAATATGAGACAACCTAAGTTAACCCATAAAATCAGAATCATGAAAATTGTGAAATCCTTTAATCAAGTTCAACCAAGAAGAGCTTAATTCCTAACCAATTTAATTTTGAATGGTGAAATTATGAAGAATATATCAATTTTAAAAACTTTCCATAAAAACATAGCAATAAAAAAAATAAGGATCAAATTTCATAGGAAAAAAACCATGAAGGATAATTGTTTAGAAAAAAAAAACAACCCAAAAAATGATAGGAACCTAATATAAAGGAAAGGGAAAAGATTACAAAAAATAATTTTCAATAAATCAAATGTTGAACGATAAAATTAAAATAATCCAATTTAAAAAATAGACAAAAAAAACATTAATTCATGTTAACCTTTGAAACTGGTGACTAGTTGTGAACTCGAGACTAACCTCATAGCAATAAAAATATATATATATATAAGTTAACTTGAGTTAATCCTCAAATCCTGCCATCATATGATTAGGATCAAGATAACCCACTGAAAGTAAAGGAAACAAAAAATGGTAGAAAGTTAATTTCAAATAAATGAAATATTAAAGGATGAAATTGAAATAAATTAATTTGAAAAAAAAATCTAGAAAAATAAAAATTAACTCACGTTAACCTTTTAAATTAATAACTTTGGTAATGAACCTAAAACTAATCTCATAGAAGGCATACCATAAAAAATAATAAAATAAAATTAAAATAAAAGTTTAAAATAAAAAAAAACATTATATTTTTTTTTAAAAAAAACAAACAAACCAAGCTAGCATGAGCAAACCTTCTAAACCCCGTTTAATATCTAAAATTTACAATCTATGAAATCCTTGATTCGGGTTTAATCAAAAAGTTTAATTTCCAATCAATATAATCTTTAAGAATAAAATCGTGAAATAATTATCAACTTAAAAAACTTAACAAAGAAAAAAAGATAGCAATAAAAATAATATGAATCAAATTTAATAGAAAAAAAACCAATGGAGAATGAAATTGTAAAAAAACAAAAACCTAAAACATGATCCTAATCAAATTAAATAGGAATCAAAAAATAAGGATCAAAATTGAAAAAAAAAATTAGGGTGAAATTGGGAAAACCTGTAATTTTATAGCTTATTAAAAATAAAATAAAAATTATAATAAAAGAATGAGGAACAAATTTGAAAGATAAAAAAAAAAAGGAGGTTGAAATGAAAAAAAAAACATTTGTAATTTCATGGCCTATTTAAAATAAAAAAAAAGATAGTTATTAAAAAGACAAGGACCAAATGTGAAGAGGAAATAAATCACGGACGTGAAATTCAAAGTAGGGAGAGAGAAAAAGAAAAAATGCATCGAGAACATTAAGACATTTTAAATGCCACTCCAGAATACAATGTTTGGTGGCCAGATGACTCCATACATGTTGCCCAAACAATGCGGGGTTGTTCACATGTGCCAACAAATGTTTTTAATTACATTTAATTAATGTAAATGACAATAATGCCCTTGAATAGCATTGGAATTTATAATAAAACTACATAATCCCTAATGCTTAATTCAATGTTTTTTTTTTTTTAATCAAGGGTAATTTTATATTTATACTATATAATAAATAGTGTTTTGAGTCTCAGTGATTGGTAACTTTTTAAGGAGAATTTTTTTTAATTCAATAATTATAACTTAAAATAGTATCAAAAAACCATTGCTAAGAAACATAAAATATAGTGGTTAACATGTAAAAGGCTTTTAATTTTAATTATTCCTCTTTTATTTATTTTATGATGTTATAGTTTTTAAACTCACTTGGGACAAGTTGTAGAACTCTAGGTCAATTAAATTCTTTTATTTTTTATAAAAAAATGATGTTAATTGAAAAAAAACTAAAAAGAAATAAGATTAACAAGTTTTGACCGAGTTTTACTTGAAGCGACGTACTCGCGGGTTTTACTTGGTTTTTGAAAAAATTACACTAGATTAATTATTTTTTTAATTTTTAATGAAACCTAGAAGCCATCCATGAATTAACCTAACGATTGGAGTTTTAAAATAGTGCACCATCCAAGTTTTTTAAAATATTTTCATATTAGATATACTATTATATGTTTTTCAATTTACCTTTTTCGTACTTTCATAACATTGTTAAACGATTAATAAGAACAACCCTTTATTTATAATATTCGAGTTTTATATTCTGGTTAATTTGGAACTTGTTGCTCAACCCTTTATTTATTGCAAATTGGAAGGCTTCTAATTGGTTAATATATCCTATTTTAATCAAGAAATTTATCTTCATACTAATATTGTTTTTATCATGTAACTGCAGATGCATAGAAAACATTCTCTCGCAAGTACTATTTTGGATACAGACAGTTTTGGGGTGACTGTGTATCCTAATGTTGATTATGCCTTTATAACAGCTCTTGTGGTGATTCTCGATGAGATCAATGCAGATCGCAGCGGCGAAGATTAAATACAGCTTTTATTTTATTACGAGAGAAATGTCCAAATAAATACAATATATGTATGTCTTCTGGCTTTTTTCTAATGTAAAATGTATGTTGTTGATGAAATAAAGTGTAAAATATGTTGTGTTTGTTAAGTTTTATAATCAATTAATAACTTAAATATTTGTTTGGAATATTTTCAAGATGCAAAACCCAATAATTAATAACTTAAATATTATTTTGAAACTAATGATATTTTTCTTCTTCTTATTATTTTTATTATTTTTGAAGTGACAACTTTGTGAGCAGAAAAATAGAGACCCACAAGGATATATTGGCATGGCTGTATTCTGTGTTAATTTCTTTTCTTTTCTTTTTGGGTTTCAACTTAACTTTTATAAAGATACCTCAAACTCTTGAAATATATCCATAGAGATTCATTCCCACGTTATATATTATTTAGTTGTTGGATTAATTCTGATGATAGGAAGGAGAATTTTAAGAGTTGTTAAGTTCGAGTCTTATTATTTGTATTTAGACATATTGATGATATACCACTTAATTAAATTCATGCATGATACACTTTTTAGCTGTTCAATTGGCTTGGGCGGGCGCTAAAAACATTATTCGGTTGGAGTTGCTTGGTTGGAGTGTTGTTATTCTATACAGAAGATAAATTAAAATTAATTTTTAATAAAATTAATATTACACACTTAATTCTTAATAAAATTAATATTGAAAATAAACAATGAATTCGTTATTTTACTATTTTAATGCTTTGAGAGAAGATGAACGATGGATTTATACTCTTCTAGTTTTTGTTAACTAGAAAGTTGGTTCACGATTGGTTAATATAAAAAAAATTTTAACAAAAAATAGAATGTTTATGTATTGTTAATGTGTTTTCTAGAAACAAAAAAATTCACAACCTTGGTTATGGACCCTACTGAATTTAATAAGACAAATATCGTATGAAGCTTTGTGGCAACCTTCGACCCATCTAACGCAAACAAAACTTGATTTTCAGTCATTTTCTTACAAAAAAAAAAAAACTAAAAAACATCCTAGAAACTTCAATCCATTCATTAATAACTTCAAAGTAGCCTTCAATCTTCTAAAAAGAAAAAAATAAAAACCAAGAAACATTCTAGAGGCTTGACCAACATTTTTCTACCAAGATAAAGTGTTAAGAACACTATAATGGAACTCGTCTTGGTAAATGGAAACCAAGAAACCAGTAACAGCTATTTGGGTGGTGGAATTATGGGCAATTGATCCACTTCGTCTCTCATCCCTCATTTCTTAGCAACCTTCTCTCTTTTTTCAAACTTAAAAACTGAAATGTGTACAAAATGGAATCTTGAATCCAAACATAAAACCTTAAGAAATAAGGATAAAAAATTAAATCTACTCAATTTATTAATTGAGCAAGTGATATCAAGTATTATACAATTCATAACATACATTAAATTTCTAATTATTTGAGAATATTTCAATTGGTTTATTCTTTTATCTCTATTTTTAGACAAATACATACTTATATCAATTAGTATTTTTACAGTGCTATTGTCATCTTTAGAGAATTTCTTGAGAATTTTCTTAACATAATAAAATTGAGACAATTTAATCCATTATATTTCTTAGAATTTTTTATTCTTAATATGATATTTGCAACCCTTAAATCTTTCATGTCCAGCTTGTTATTTAACATTTTTCTAGTTGACTTAATCATGTGATCATTGCTGTCTAAAATTAGCATATCATCCATATATAGACATATAATGACATAAATTTTATCTGTGTTTCTCACATAAATGCATTTATCTACTTCATTGGTTTGAATTCATTTGACAACATAGCATTGTCAAACTTTTCTTAACATTATATAAAAGCTTAATTCAAATCATATAATAATTTAACAAGCTTACAGACTTTCTTTTCTTATTCATTAACGACAAACCTTTAGGCTTATATTCCATGTAAAACTTCCGGGTCATCATTTTAAAAAGCTATTTTTACATCCATTTGATGTATTTCAAGCTTATTAATAGTTGCAATGGCTATTAATATTCGTATGAAAGTAATTTTTTACACGGGTGAAAATGTGTCGAAATAATTCATACCTGTTTGTTTTCTAAAACCTTTAACAACAAGTCTAACTTTATATTTATCAATAGTCCAATCAACTTTCATCTTTCTTTTAAAGATCCATATATACTGCTTTTCTACAAACATACTACTCTTAAAGAGTATAAATTTATCACTCTAAAAAGCCATCTTAAAATCATTTTTGCATAACAATGAGCCATGCATTAAAATTAATCTTCCTAATACCAGCAATATGCAATAAATTGTTGAGAGTGAGAAGCTTTCCAAAGATCATCTTCAGTATAACATGTCCAACACTCAGTACCTTAGAGGTTGATGAGTTTCTCATGTATATGTTTTCTTTGTCCACTTTTTTTGTAAGGGGAAAACATTCTCTTCTCACCACATACATATCTTGTAGAACTAGTGTCAACCCACCACTACTCAAGATTGTTAATGAGGTTGGCTTTGGAAACAACACAAGATAAGTTGATTTTTGAAACTTTATTAATGAGGTGATCAACCTCGGTGATATTGGCTTGAGCAATTCTTTTTGTAGGGATTCCTTGTTTACCCTTATTTATACAATATTTGGTTACATGCCCAATGTTGTTGCAAATAAAGCACTTGTCATTGATCTTATTGGCAATTCTTTTACCTTTCACAAGAAGCTTCTTTTGATTTTTGTTGTGCGATTTTACCAATTGTTTCACAACATTTGTTTTTAGGGCACTAAAAGAGTTGATTCTCCTTTTGGATAATTTATTGTTATCTGTTATCCTCAACCTTAAAATGAAGTCTTTAATTCTTATTTCATTGCGCTTATACTTAATGTCACACCCGACATCGCGGCGACCTTAAAAATAATCTTGATTATGGAAAAAGAACAGATATCTGACATCTTATTCTTTTAAGAAAAAGGTCTTGTTTAAAGAGTCGTCACCTAATATTATGGTCATTATGAACCCTAACTAATCAACAAAGATTCTATGGTACGGGACTGGTTACGTAAAAGGGAAGATATTATCACCCTTTAATCGTTCTACCTGAGGCAGACTGCATTGCTGGTTTTGTCTTAAATTACTAAACATTTATTAGCTTATGCTATGATGATTTGTTTATAATATTCCTAACTCTGGCACAAATGAATATTCAATCTCGAATACTTCCAACTCTGGCGTTGGTTTATATTCCACCACGAATAATTCCAACTCTGGCGTTTGTAAAAATTCCACCATGAATAATTCAAACTCTAGCATTGGTAAAAATTCCACTACGAATAATTCCAACTTTGACGTTGGTAAAAATTCTAACTAAAAAAAAATAGTATATTTTTTTATTCCTGATCCTGATATCGGTGAATAAATTGTTAAAATACATTTTTTGTAAGACATGCAAAATTTCTATTTATACACTTTTTATCTTTATTTTTTTAGGCTGGATCCAGTCAGACCTTGCCGGGTCATTGGCCCAAGCCAGTGACCCTGCTGGTCAAGAAATCCTCACACACGCTCAGCACAGTACAAGAGTAATTAAAATTACAAGTGTACAGTGCCAAGCGAATTGTATTTGCATGCACAGCTAGTGAATTAAAATGCAAATGCAAAAGAGGAGGGAAACCGAGAGCTTACCTGGAGCAGCTGCGGGGTAAAGATGAAGACGAAGGTGACGACCGGTTAGCTCTGGTCGGACGATGTCTTCTCCCTCCTTGTTTCTTGTCTGTCGGTTCTCTCTCTCCCGGTCTCTCTCTCTCTTCTCCTTCTTCATCTGTTCCTGGAATCTGCTGCTTGCAAACGAAGATGGCGGTGTGGAAGGGCTGTTCCACCAACACTGCTTCCTCTCCTCTGTTTTAGCTTTCCTTGTTCTGTCGTCTTCTTCTTTTCTGTTTATCTTCTCTGTTCTCTTGACTCTCTTTACTCTCTTTTGGTTTTCGTGTTCTAACCCCTGTTTTTTTGTCCGTTCCCTTTCTCTGTGGCCTTCTCTGGCTTTTATAAAGCCAGAGAATGGCCTCTTTTCACGTGTTCATGCCTCACGATTGTGAGGCATGAACGCCTCTGTTTCTTTGAGAAGAAACAAGGGCAAAAAATTTGCTCCCCTCTATGTTTGTTTTTTTTGGTATGCTTCTCCCAGTTTTTCTTCCCCGTTCTCGGTCGCTCTCTCTCTCTGTTTTTCTGTTCCCCTCCCTTTTTTATCATCATCGCGAGGTTGCCTTTACCAGGATCTTTATAGGGCTGGAGGTCAACCGGCGCTATAACGGCCGACAGTTATGGTGTGGGGCGCCCCATTCAATGGAGAAATGTCTCTGCCTTTAATGGTGGAGCCGTTGCAGAGGAAGAAGACGAGCGAACAGTATCCTCCCAAAACGACTCCGTTTTCCAATTCCAAAGGCTTCTTTCAATTTGGTCCTCAGAATTTTTGTATTTTTGCAATCAAGCCCCTAATTAAAATGTAATTGGATCCTTACATTTCCGCGCCCTTTTCAAGCTAGTCTTTGGATTTTAATTTTTACAATTTAGACCCTAATTAAACCCCGAACTTTGATATTTCTTCAATTAAGTCCTTATATCCATTAATTAAATTAATTCCAAGCTCAATTAAGTCTAAAACTTATCAATTTTTCAATTAAGCCCTTGATTTAATTAATTAAACTAGTCAAGAGTTTAATTAATCTCTAAACTTCCAAACATGTTACCCTTAACCCAAATTTTAATTCATTCTTCATTTATTTCATTTTTTATTTGTTTTTTCATCATCATTTTTCATTTTTATTATTATTTTTTGGTAAATAAAATAATAATAATAATAATAATTAAAATAAAAGGGATAAAAAATTGGGTTATGACACTTAAGATAATTCTTGAAGTCTTTCTAAGATGATGACAATTTTTCAATGGCTGCAACCACTTAGAAGGACTCACTTAGAGACATACCTTCAACATGTGTATCATGTAAGATTAGTTAAAACTTTTGAACGTGTCTTATTACATTTTTTAAATAAACCATCTTGAAATCTAGAAATTTACTGACTATGAGTTTCATCATATCAGCATCTTCAATTTCGTACTTTTTATCTAAAGCTTCCTATAATACCGAGTATGAGTTTCTTGAACTTTGTAACTTTTAAAATTCACTATAAAGGAGGTTAAGAAAGAGTTTCTAACTTGAATTTTTCAGATTTTACACATTATTTCTCACCTCATTTTTAGTGTTTTTCTTCTTCTTTTTATGCTTTGATTTTTCTCTTAAATAAAAATTAATTCTCACCATTATCAATCTTTAATTAGCCATCATAAATCAAGAATTAAATCTAGAAAAACCAAGGGGTTTTTTAGTAGAAAAACCAAGGATTTTTTTAGATTAATTTCTTATTCACCTATAATTTATTTAATTAAAATAAATTCCCAACATATATTTCTATTTAATCTCATATTTATTTGAAGTTGACGTGGATTACGTTGTAAGAAAATATAGCAAGCTTTTTTCACTTTTTTAACATATTTTGAATTATGTTCATTTGACAATTTAAATTTAATAAAAATACTAAATACATATAATTTTCATTAATTTTTTACTAAGTTGGAAATATTAGATTTTATACTTTGTTCAAATTCTAATAAAATATGAAAGAAATAACGTAATGGCTAACAAATATAATTTTAGTCAAGTTACAAACGAAGCTTTCTTCAAAGCACTTTAATTAACATGCTAATCAAGTCGGAAATTTATTCTATAGATAACAACTTTTAAAAAAAAAATATTAATGATGTGTCCGACTAAAATCCACATCTATTTATGCTAAACATATACTTAAAAAACCATGCCAACGTTTTACTAACAAGTATTAACAAAAATACTTAATTGGTTGTGTTTTGAAAGTATATACGGACAGGAACTCAAAGTTTGTATGAACTCCTTTTCCATCTCTAGCATTTTTATTTATTCATAATATATTTCTCAGTGAAGAATTAATTAAATATGTTTATTAGATATAATTTTTTGAAATAGAAAAAAAAAACTTATCTTGCTTAAATTGAAAATAATAAAAATAAACAATATATACTTCTAATTTTTATAGTTTAGAATTTAAAACAACTATTTTTATGTTTTATGTATATATATATTGAAATTTATTTTGGAATCAATTAAAAGTGATTTTATCACTTCCATCTAGGAATAAGAAAATTTTCTTTTACTTCTCTCTCTTACCCACTCTCTTGTAATATAGAAATTGGTTTATAGTGATTAAGATTAATTTTATTTTTTTTGAAATAGCTCTATATATCAAAAACTTTATTTCAAATTATCAATTAAATGGAGAATATTGAAAGACATGTATAAAAAAACATATAATAAAAAAAAATCATATAGATCAATGTTTCTAGAGCAATAACAAATTGAAACATCTTATCATCATCCTGTATAAGAACATTGATGTAAAATGAAATTTAAATTTAAATTTTGTCATCATTATCCTCGGTCGCATCAAGAATTACCACAAGAACTATTATAAAAGCATAATCAACATGTGGGCACACCGTTACTTGAAAATCGTCTTTCCACCTTATCGTGGATTTAAGATTGTGTTGCTGATGCATCTGCATTTAATAAGCAACACATCAGAACTATTTTCGAATACATCTTCCTATCTCATTCTGGCAAGAGAGAGAGAGAGAGAGAAAACAAAGCATTTCAAGAATTATTATTGAAGCACTTAAGTGCTCCAAAATCAAAATTGGTTTCGAGCTTACTTGTGCAACAATGGTGTTGGAATTTCCAAGATATATAGTGCATGAACTATCGATAAAAGCTCCTTCGATCCTAAAATCAGGAACGCTTTCTGTCGTGTTAGAAGGTAGGAATACATGTAACTTGCTCGAGACTAATTGGAATAGTGATGACTGCTTGACTGAGAAAAGTAAATCTTTCTGCTCTATGCTCTCTCCTCTGAAAACCTCCCACCTTCCATGTGCAGTCATTAGCTAGAAATATAAGACGAAATGCATAATTAATCCTCTAATATGGATAGTAAATGAAATTATCAACAACATTAATGGAAACAAAGAATATTGAACGAGAAAACCCCACATCCTATATATATAAAGCACCCATAAACAACAAACAATATAAAAATCAAATAACAGAACCGATCGAGAGAACAAACAAGCCTACCTTATGTTTAAGAGAAACAAGAATGTTACCATATGCGTCTTGCAAATATCGTATATCACGAACTGTTGCGATCTTGCTTTTGACTTGGAAAATGAGATTTCCATCTTCATCAGTAACCTTACAATCATTCATTCCAAGACTAAGTGTTTTCTGCATCATTTCTAGGTCTACGGGGTGCTGTGTCACGAACTCTTGCCCTATAACCATCACTGGGCTCTCAAGTGTCGCATTAGCTGCCATTTCCCCTGGAGCTGGCTCGGGATGTTGCCCGGTAGCCATGATCATGCACTCAAACAAGGTGGTAAAAGCAGTATGGTGAATCGTGTGGTATTTTTTATTTATAGTGTGTGTAAATTAGGAGATAATTATGGATGCCTATATATAAATGTGGTGGACAAGGTCTTATAGTGAGGGATTGACAACAAAATCTATTTGTATCACAGCTGGTAACAGGTGCTGTTCCTTCCTAAATATACAAAAAAGTTTCTAAGTATTGATGAGTATATCCCTTTTTTCTTCTTATCCAAATTGAGTCTTGCTGTGATTTTTGTATTTAGTGTTAATTTTGATAGAAAATGATAAACTCCTTAATTAACTTAATTTATTGTTTTAGTCAGTGTATCATAAATGTTACAATTTACCATTTCAATGCTATAAATTTATTGAAATTGCTGGTTATACAATGCATTAAAAGTTTTATATATTTTCTCTATAACAAAAATGTTTTATAATATAGTTTACGAGAAAATGCTAGATAAGCTTAATCTTAATACCTTTATTAGACTTGATCATTTATTGTTGAGTTGTGTTAAAAAAAATAATAAAAGTTAAATATTCAAATAAAAATAAAGAATATTAAATAAATACAACAAATAATTTTTATTTTATATGGTGATGTTTTTTTAAGTGTTTAGATAAATATATGAATTGATTAGAAATATTAAATTATGAATGGAATTTTGAGATTGATGCATTCAATTAATGTTTTCATTCCATAATTCTGGTTAATTATAGCATAAATACATAAATGACTTAAACTATCATTAAATAATGGAGTGAATCTCTCATAAAAGTCATTAGATCTTTACTTATACCAATTTAATTTTTGAATAAAGTTTTAGAATGTGCTTGGTATGAGGAGAAAGGGGGAATTCTTATAATTTTTCCCAATTTTCCTCCATCTTGCATGATGTTTGAGAGAGAAAGAAAATTAAGGAGGGTAACATTTAACCTCTCAAATGCGGGGTTAAGTGTTACCCTCCACACATGTAGGGTAAAACTTACCCTCCAATTAAATGTAATAGGGATCTCACTTTTTTTATTATTTATCTATGCATGGGCCCATCTTTCATCATTTATTATTATATTCTTAATTTTTAATTTATCCATTTTAAAGTGAGAGACTCATTAATTAGTATTATTTATAAATCTAAATTACGAAGTGGGTTCTCATTATAATCCATAGTTTTCTTAACTATTACCAAACATCTTCAACAATTTAATTCTTAAGACTTTTTACAACCTTAAAACTTCTTCTTTAAATATTATCCCTTTAACGTTTTCTTTTTAGATTTTTAATCAAATTAAATATAGTTATGAATTTTGGCTCGACGTGATAGATTAATACAAATCTTAAAAGATATAGGATCTTGACCTGGTCTTAAACCATAAAAAAACCTAAATATATAATTGGCCTGGTCATCTAAGTATAATATGTCACTAGATTGTATTTAAATTATAATTAACCAGATATATCTGTTAAATTATATTTATTGTATTGATTTTCTTTTCACTTGATTCTTTAATTGATTTGTTTTGTTTTCTTCATTTAGTATTTTATTTATTTTAAGTCTAAATGCTGGTCATCTAAGTATAAGATTTCAACTATATATATATATATATATATATATATATATATATATATATATATTATTTTTATTGATATTATGTATTTTTTTTATAAATAAAAAAACATAAAGGTTAAAAGAAAATGTTTGTTATTGCATTATAACTTACTTTACAAATGATTTGTTGCTTGAAAAGACATTAAATTAATGTTTTTAAGGTGTTTTTGGATGATTTTGATGTGATGATATCAAATATATAAAAAAAAAAAAAAAATGATTTTTATATTTTTCAATTGAAAAACATCTTGCACTATAATACCAAACACACTTTATAAGAGATTTCAAGCATACACATATCAATATCTCATTAAATTAAATTTAAAAAAAAAAACTAAAAAAGAAAGAGGTTTTACTATACCCCATATCATTATTCATTACAATAGTGATTTAATAAAATTACCCATAGCCCAAAAAACCTTTAAATTAGACATTAGGGGCAAGATAATATTTTCACCGTGATATAACCATCTTTAACAATTTGTGCAAGGTTGGGTTAGTAATTTTATATTATCTTTGTATAGAGAAATTACTAATTTAACCCTAGAATAAAAAAAAATAGAATGTCTTTCAATTAAGGGCATTATTGTCTTTTTAATTTTTTTAAAATAGTAAAATTACTTTGTTGTCCGTAAAGACAAAATCAATATAACTCTTTCACAAAGGTTTTTTTTTCCATTTTATACTTATTTTATTGCTAATGTGAAAGTTACTCAAGGACATTATTGTATTTTACCATATAATAAATATTATTAAAAAACTTGTTGGCACGTGAGTAGCACGCGCCATTGAGTGGGCTGCCCCTGCGTCATTCATACAATGTGTGCAAGATTGTTAAGTCACCAAACACCGTTTGTTATGGTTACTTTTGAAAGGTCTCAACAACCCCTCCATGATAAGGCGGTGCATGTGCCTAACACTCTCCTGATATAGAGTTTTATCCTCGTTGGGTTTTTTTTTCCTATCAAATTCGATCCTCATTTTTTTTATTGCTATCTTTTTTGCTTTGTCAAGTTTTTTAAATTGATATTGTTTTTCATGATTTTATCATTTAAAATTAAATTAGTTGGGAATTAAGCTTCTTAATTGAACCTCAGTCAATGATTTCATAGGTTGTGAGTTTTAGATATTAGATTAAGTTTAGGAGATTCACTAGTGTTTGCTTGTTTTTTCTCTTTCTATTGAGTTATCTTGATCTTGTACCCATGATCATATGGTTAACGGATTCATGTGAGTTGATTTATATTTGTTTTTATTGTTTTTTTTAATTAAATATTTTTTATTTTCATCCTTCAATATTGAATTGTTCAATAATTGAGCTTCATTATTTTATTCAGTTTGCTTTTAAACGTGATTACCCTCGTGTCACGACTAGGTCTGAGATTTTGCATCTTGACCCAGGTGGGTTTGTATCGAGTTTTTTTTATCTTTTTTTAATTATTTTTTCTTAATTTTCATTCTTAAACATTTTATTTGCTAGAAATTGAGCTCCAACCTTTTCTTTTCATTTTGTTTTCTGTGAAGTTATCGTGTTCTCATATGATTTATTAGAAATTGATCTTCAAACTTTTTCCCTGCTTTTCATAACGTTATGAGATTATCTTAATTTTATGCTCATGAGCGCAGAACTTGCGAGTTAACCTAGTTTAACTGGAGTTTTTTTGTTGTTTTTTTGAAATTATTTTTTTTAGTTTTGCCTTTCAATATTGAATTGTTTAATAATTAATTCGAAAGGGTTCATGTCTGGTTCTTTTTATTATTTTTTTTGTTGTTATTTTTTTCAGTTTATTTAAAGTTATTATATTTTTTATATTATTTAAATTACCAACTAAAACTCAAGTCTTATATTTTTTATTTCTTAGTATTACTTTTTATATTGGTCGGCCCCATGGTGGAGCGCAGGCGACAGATCTAGTTGCATACCAAAAGGTAAAACGATGCGGTAATCTAACAAAGCAGCCGAATAAATATTGATGGAGGTATTATGAGCTCTTATCTATCGTCGTAAAGGAGGAGATAGGTTCACCTACGAGGGTTTAACTAATCTAACTAAATCTAAAAAAACACAAGGATATATAGAAGTTTAAAATGGGTAGGTTGTAGTAATTAGGATGGAAGGATGTCTCCTCCCATAATTACTCTCTTTCCAAAGCCTTTCAAGTAAGTTCTCTCTGTTTTTTTTTTTTTTTTTTTTTTTAATATAGAACTCTTAATAATGCTTTATATGGTTTTGATTCTTATTACTAATGGATATTTTTGTGGAAATTTTGGGTCCAAAGCATGTTAAGATTAGTTTTAATAAGTCTAGCTTAGTTGACTCATTAATTCATTGATCTGGAATCTATTATGAGCTTAGATTTCATGATGAATTAAATAAAAATCGATTGAATCAAATTGAATTGATCAACATAACACCTTATTTGACTTTTTTTTAAAATGATATTATTTTAATAAATTTTAAACTATATTATTTTAAATTAAGTTATCCAACTCATAATTCTAGCCTTATCCAAGCTAAATTGTATAACCATGTTCAAAACAATATGATTGTAACTCTTAAGCTCCTCTTCAAACTTTGAGCTTCACTTTTCAATAGATAGATCTTGAAAACAATTCTAATTGGAAATGAGGAAATCGACTAGACTAAATGTCTATATCAAAGCTATTGCTTAATGTTTTGTAATAGATAGATATAAATATTTATATCCGGTTTAAAAATGTAGTTGTGGTTATTTTTTAAAGTGTTTTTCATATCAAAATATATCAAAATAATTTTTAAAATAATTAATTTTTAATAAAAAAATTATTTTTTTTGGAAACACAAATAACACCACGTTTGCAAACGCAATTTTTTTAGCTTACGATAGAAAGAGACAAAAACTATGACTTGAAGGATTTCTCTCTTAGTTTTGTAACTTATTCAACTAATGGATGAAGACAAAAACAATTTGTTCTTTTCAAGACAAAAATACGAGGAACGAATTCCCTCTCTCCTCAGTCCTCCATCTCTTCTCTTACAACCCTAAAAGATAGATGGAATGACATAGAATAAAGCTACATCTTTTTGTCAAAAGACAAGCCACTCGTAGATATTTGGGTAGTTAGGAAATGCGTTTCTTCATAAAAATTTAATTTTTTATTTAAAATTAATTTATTTTTATATTTTTAGATTAAAAATAATTCTTAAAAAATAAAAATATTATTTTAATATATTTTTTAAAAAAATACTTTAAAAATCAACCAATTTATTATAAAAGACATTATGCAGCCCCAAAATTTACAATAGATTTTTTTTTAAGAATAATTGCAAGAAACTTGAATAGTAAATTGACAACATACTTGAGCGATACGCATTGAGACTGTTTCTAATTTTAAAAAATTGAATACTTTTCAAATATAGCTTGTGGCAATCAAATTAAACTGGTAATGCGTACCAAAACTTTGATCAAGAGAGAGGATGATAGCGAGGGGAACCAGAATTTTAGGATGGGGGACCAACATGTAAGAAAAAAAAGAAGCAAACTTGGAATAAAATAGTGAAGAAAAACATGGTGATAATTATACATAATTTTTGGGGGTTCATTGTGTGTGTTTTCTATAAAAATAAGTTCTTATTTAAAGAAGTTACTAAATATTTTTTAAATATTAATAAAAAAAACCCAAACGAGAAAAGATTTTACTGTTCCACTCTACTCAAAGCACTTTTTATTTAAATAATACTTTGTTTTTTTAAAAAAAATTTAATCAATGCTTTTTTTTTAATTCATTCTTTAATATTAAATCTATAATTTATTAGATTATCTTATTTTCATGACACAAATGGTAAGTTTGATAAGTTAACTCAATTCATTCAGGTTTTTCTTTTTATTTTTTAATTTTATCTTTTAATGTTGAGTTGATTAAGAATTATATTTCATGATTTGTTTTGTGTTTTTTCTATTAGATTATTTTAATCTCATGATCCATGAATAATACTTAATAGGTTAACTCGAGTTGACTCGAGTTGTTTTTTGTGTTTTTTTTAATTGATTTTTTTCTAGTATTATCATTAAATATTAGATCAATTGAAAATTGAACTTCATAATCTATTTTGATTTGCTTTCCATGATAATATCTTGGTCTCATGATTAGAGTTGCGAGTTTTGACATTTTAACCCTAGCTAAATCAGGTTATTTTTTTATTTTTTTTTGTAAAAAGTTATCTCAGTTTTATGACTCAAGTCACGAGTCTTTCAATATTGAGTTTGCTTTTTATTGGGTTATCCACATCTCATAACCCGGTTCACGAGTTTGACGAGTTAACCTATTTGATTCAATTTTTTTAATTGATATTTTTTCTCAACTTTATCATTTAATATTGTGTTTGATTGAAGATTAAGTTTCATAATTTTTTTCGGTTTGTTTTTTATTAGATTATTCTTATCTCATAACTAAAGAATAGTGTTTAATGAGTTCAGTTTGTTTTTTGGTCGGGTTAAAATGTTTTTGGTCTAAATTGAATTGTTTGATTTTAAATAAAATAAGATGACGAAAGTTTAAATTTCAAACCATACCAAAATATCATAACAGAAAAAAATCCTAAGCCCAAATCGAAATTTGAACCCCGTAACGGTTATTATCTTTAGTCATTCTATCAAAGTTAAAATACAATTCTAACAACTACGTTCTAAATAACGTTTTATTAAATTTTAAATTTTTTTATTTTTATTTTTTTATTTTTGAATTATTTTAATATATTAATATTAAAAATAATTTTTAAAAAATAAAAATAAATATTATTTTAATACATTTTCAAATAAAAAATAATTAAAAAAAATTACCTAAACATTAATTCCAACTCCATTATCGGGTCTGCTGTTAATTCACAGCAGCAGATAAATTGGTCATTTAATCATATATTTTTATAATTAAAGTTTAAAGAAAATATTTTTAATGAGATTAATGTAAAATTATAATATATATTAATTAATCAAAATTTTAAAAAATATAATTAAAATAAAATATAGTTTTAACCACCCAACAGACCTTTTTGTGGAAATGAACAGGGCTATGTGTCATGGCCCATTGCCTTCTTTTACCTGGCTGTAGAATGGTTTTTCCAACGAGAAAGCAGCCTTGAATCTGACTGAACTGAAGTACTTAAAACAAGGATGAAGTGACCATACCATACCATAAACAGAAAATCTGTAACTACATCTCCCAAACTGATGATCTTCTTTCAGAATCCCAACAAGAATGGTTAGATACACTTTTAAAAACTAAAAAGAGTACTGGTTTCTTCCTAAGAAAACACTGGAAATGACCATTCACACCTTACAAGGCAAGATGGCAAAGAGTTTTCAACCAACAAGAAGCCATGCAATCTCTTAAACAGTCAGCTACAAAACCACCACTGCTAGAAAATCCCGGTAAATCCCATCTTCTTTCTTCTCTTAATTACTCCTTTAGCATCTATAATGTTGAACCAACCCCTAAAGTCTATGACTTTATTCTCAAAACCTCATTTAAACCTTTCAATTCCATCACATTCCTTCAATTCTTGACCATCTTGAAAAAGTTGAAAATTTTGAACCACCTGAATCTATTTTTGCTTATCTTATAGAATTTTATGGAATTGCTGATAAAAACCAAGAAGCAATTGAGTTGTTCTGTAGAATTCCAAAGATTAGATGCCAGTTGTTTGTAGAAGCAGTAAAGGTCTAAACTTGGTGCCTGAAATTTTGTTGAAGAGTCAAGTTATGAATACTCGAATGGAAGAATCGACTTTTCAGGTATTTATTGCTGCTCTCTGTAGGATTAGAAAGGTGGGTTTTGCTATTGAGATCTTGAGTTGTATGGTGAATGGTGGGTTTATTGTAAACGCAGAAATATCTTCTATGTTATTGTCATGTCTTTGTGAACAGAAAGAAGCAACCAAATTCGAGGTTATGGGGTTTTTAGAGGAATTGAGAAAGTTAGGATTTTGTCCTATAATGGTGGATTATAGTAATGTTATTAGGTTTTTAGTGAAAGGAAAAATGGGTTTGGATGCTTTGCATGTTGTGAATCAGATGAAATAAGATAAAATTAAGCTTGGATAAGGGTTTATGCACTCAGAGTTTCACATTTGATGAGATAATTTGTGGTTTATGCCATAGAGACCTCAGTTGTAAAACACTTGAATTACTTGAGAAAATGGTTAGTAAGAATGTCTCCTGGTGTTAGAGATTGGAAAGCGCTTCTCCTTAACTCTGGAATCGAACCTGGTTTTATAGAGACTACATTGTTTAGTTTGGTAGACACAATTCAAACTCAGTTAATGTTGAGTGATTAACCCTCTTTTACTATTGTTTCCCCCAGAAATTGTTGAAGTCAGTGATGAACCCATGAATAAAATTTTGAGGCTAAGGAGAGTTTATCTTCTTGGGTGGTGGATCCAAGAATAGAGTTTGTATTTGTTGAATTTTCAGTAATGTTGCCTCAGTGGTGTGCCGTGATGTTAATAACTTTCAATTAGCTAGCTAATTATGAATTCTCAAAAATTTAAAAATACAAATGACATGGTATGGATGAAGCATCAAGTCGCAACTTCAATGTTTCTATTCAGAAGCTAAGTAGCTGTAGTGGATGGATGCATGTGTATTTTGAGCACCAACGAGGCCATTATTTGATTGTATCCTTCAGTGGGGGCACATGCAACTAGTCTGTTCTGAACACGAAATCATGTCTACCCAGTATGCTTTCCTGGCCCTTACCTGGTTTTACAAATTACAAGAAATGCACCAAATATTAAAGGAACAACATCCAACTCCAGGTATTCTCTCAATTTATGTGTTCATTGCATAAGATGGGTATGTTCATACTATTGTGGTGTGTTCTGGCCAAGTCTGTTTTGCCTTTTTGTCTCGATAACTTCACTGTTCGGAATGGAAACTAAGTACTTGAGTCACTGGCATTGATTGGCCAACTACTTTAAAACAAGCAACAACTTGCTTCTATACTTCGTGTTTTGTTTTCTATTTTTTCACTAATGTTGATTATTAATTTTCAAATTCAACCCTATGGTCTGTTCTTACAATGTGTTCGTTGATTTCTTTTGATTTATCTCTTGCAGTGTCTCAAATTTACCACCGTGTACATTTGTCTTTAAGGTGAATTATTGTAGACAAGAACTTTAATAGATAGAATATTTAACTCCAACAAAATGCTTGAGTTGAGTTGCTCAGAAGCTTAGCAGAGAGCTGTTGGTGGTAACTCGTACATGACTTTTTGTTATTTGTAACATGTCATGATACTAAAAATTGGAATAGTTCCAACTGGTTTGGATCAACAGTTTTTGGTTGGATCAGCTTCTTTTACATGTACAACTTTTTTAGCTCCAGGATTCGTGCAATGCCACACTTCATCAACACTTGTTTACAACAGAAATTGTAGCCTTAAAAGTGGGATCTTTTCCGATCTACAAGGTTGATCAGACCAAGGTATGAGTTCATCCTCGAAACCAAAAATGCTGTTTCTTTTGAAATGGGTCTTTCTAATCCTCTTTTCCATGGAATTAACGCTAGGATTTGATTAATGGTGGTGAAATGACACAATTATGGATGGGTGCTTTTGTTGTCCTCTCATTTATTTACATGTCATTGTTTCCAACGGCAGGGCAGCAAATGATTTGCTAGAGTAATTGGTAAACCAGCACCCAGTGCCTGCAATATTCTTCATTGGGGTATTTTGCATGATCAAATCTAAGTCTTTTATGGTTTAGGTTTATAAGGCATTTGTTATTATTAAATTTACTTGCTGAATCTGGATAGTGAATGCATAAACTCTTGGTTTTCATTGACTGAATTTTCATTTGGATTATAGACTATATAGAAGGGTTAGGTTTGTTGATTTCTTATTTCACTAAGTGTCCACTCATGTACTCATCAAATATTATAAAGTTAAACAAGTCTATAACCCTACAACGGCTGCTTTTCCTTTTATCTGAAAGTGGCCAAAACTCTTGAACTGTCATCGCAATAGAATTTGATTAGAGGATATCTCAAGATAGAAGAACATATTAAGCAACTGGGGTCAGATTCTGTCCTCACTACTAACTGTTAATTGTTCACAAATCTCTTGCAAGTCTGCCATAGTTGCAGGGAAGAGTCTAAATGAAACGAAATTTGCTCTATTTCTTTCCAAGCTTGTAGAGTTGCATTGTAGTATATGAACAGTGATCAAGGACAATCTATTAATCTGGCACCTGAAATACTGTCAACAACAAAATTATCATATTTCATGTTAGCTTTACCAGTACACTCAATCTCATAGAAAGCCATTATTCTGTGTTTCGAATTATAGTGGTGTAGTTGGAGATGGCAATGGTACTACGTAGGTTTTTTTAGTAGGTTTTCTTACAGAGAATTATAGTAGGTTTTTTTTTTTTTTGGCAAAAATTGGTTTTGGTTAGTATTTGGATAAAATCCAAAAAAATATATTTTATAAACCATACCCGATCCGAAAACACATACATGTTATATCTATACAGTATATATAATGACACTTTATAATTACAATTTTGCCATTATATCGGAAACTCCAATTTTTTTTTAGAGCATTGATTTTTGAGAGTGAAATGTGATTTTTATAAATATATTTTAAAGGTGTAATAGCTTTAATTTTAAAAAGTAAGGGAAGTGATGTTTTTTGAGATGAAAGGCTGCTTATTTTATTTAAAAATCAAAGATAACTTTAAATATCTTTAAATTAACTAACTTTAATTGTTTTTGTTTTATACATGATAATTAACTAATATTTAATTACATAGTTAATAACCTTAAATGTTTTAAAATTAACCAATATCAATTAGTTTATATTAAGTATATTAGATCTTAGCTTGTATTGATCTCATCTTAATTAAATTACTTAGTAGTTCTATTTACTAAAAACACTAAGTAATATTTTGATTATTGTTTTTTTTTTTTGGCTTCTGCTTTTTTTTATGATATTTGTATGTTTTCCAATGAAAAAAAATATATTTTTAAGTAATTCATTAATTTTTTAAATAAAATGTTTAATTTAAGTTATATCCTCAAACGATAATTTTAATTTAAGTGATTTTACCAGTAACACAATACATCATTCATCACCATACAAATTAATGTGTTTTATCACAAGAAAGTCACAATAATGTTTTTGGTTACATATAGTTAGCCAAATTTATTAAAATTATTTACTCTACAAAAACTAGAAATTATTTATTCAATTTAAGACTTTTTAAATAATAAAAAAGAAGAAGAAAGACATCCCTATCGCCCCCTGTATTTTCCACTCTTCTGTGGCGCAGACTATAAATTTCAAGCAAGAAAGATTTCCCTCATGAGTTGGTAGAGAAGCATTGATCCACAAAGAAAGAGGGTCTCAAGTTAAAACTCCATTTATGAATTTGGCAAAGAATAGTTTAGCAGTTCAGTAGCTTTCATTTCCGGTGGGAGAAGTACATGCAAGCCACCACCATGGATAAATTAAAAAGGAATAAAAATAAAAATAAAAATAGTTGATTCACTATCTACTTTCTTGGTGGAATCGTTGGAGTGCCTATGAGCGTTATGTGTCAATTCTGGATTGCCTTTCTTGAAATGGACTTTAGGCGTTATAAAGACTTCCCTGTCAATGGGCGAAAGCTTGATGTCCATTTCTGAAAGATGCATCACAGCACAAATGGTGTTTCTGTCAACTTTTTTTTTCTTTTTCTTTTTTGGAGTAGAAGGTGGGCAATGCTCTTGTTTAGCATTACAGCTGGATCTCTCCTTTTTTTTTTTTTTTTTTTTAAAGGTGATCAAGTTTATGTCCGATTTGACTGGGATTGTGAGGGCTTGAAGTAGATTGGATGATGGGTTCTCCCACCCTAATATATATATATATATATATATATATATATATATATATATATAGATACATACAGACACACACACACACACCCAACTTTTACTTCAGGTCTAGATTTTACTAGAGAGATAATAAATTTCCTTTTTAGAATTTTTTTTAATTGTATATGGTTATTACGAACACTATAAAAAGTAATATTTATAATTGCTTTATAACGACATTTTACTTTACAAATATGAATACTGGAAACGAGAATGATTTTTTCTCGAGAATGACTTTACAAATATTACAAATAATTTTAATTTTATTCTTATTGATATTAAGCTTTATGATTTATTTTGGTTTGTTTTTTTAAGATTATTTTAATCTTATTATTTGAGTCACGAGTTTTGTAGGTTAATTATATAGATTCTAGTTTTTGTTTTTTTGTAATTTTTTTTAATTCCATCCTTTATAATTTAGGTTGATTGAAAACTAAGTTTCATGATTAGTTTGCTTTATATGTTGTTATTACAATCTCATGATCCAAGTTAAGAGTTTGACAGGTTACACCATGTTGACTTGGATTTTATTTTTATTTTTTTTAATTGATTTTTTTTCGATTTTATTTTTTAATATTGAATTGATTGAGAACTAAACTTCATAATTTGTTTTGATTTATTTTCTATTGGTTTATCTCAATCACATGATCAAGGCTTGACATATTAATCTAAATTGACTCGAGTTTTTTTTTTAATTTTAATTTTGAATATTGAGTTGATTGAGAATTGACATTTAATATGTTTTTTTTATTTACTTTCTATGAGGTTATTATGGTTTCATAACTTAGGTTGTGGATTTTAAATGTTAATCTGAATGATTCGAGTCAATTTAATATATTATCATTTTAATATTTTTTTTAAAAAATATATTGTCTTAAAATATTTTTAGTCGAGCTATGTTTTTTTTTTTTCCTGGTTATCCATGTAAATGCTAGAATATACTTAAAAAGATTATGTTGATTTCTTGAACCTGATCCACGTTGAGCAAGTGTTCTTGCTATGATTAGATAATTGCCAAATTTTTCTGTTTTCACCAAGGTGAAGCCAGGCCTACAAAGCTTGAAGCCTGTCATTAGTCGGATACACGGTTCACAAATTTTCTATCCGTTGTGAGTAAAAACTGAGTAAATTCATATTAGATCCATTTCAAATCCGATCCGAGAGAACAAATTATTTTTTTATGCATGATAATGCTGCCATGAATGGAAGCGATGCTTTCTTTCTAAATAAAATGAAGGAGTTGCTTTAGATATAAAAACCATCATTAACAAAGAGGGAAAAAAGATAACTTAAGCAACTTGAAGAAATATGAAGGATATACATGTAAAAGCCATCATTTTCTGAGGTTGCTTGCAATCTCGATCACTCTAAAAACTCGGGTAAACAAAAGGTATTTGATAAGAAGGCAAGATGCTGTGAATGGCATTTCACTGTCATTCAAACGTGGTTGAGAGGGGAAAAAAAAGAGCTAAATTGGATGGATTAGAGGCAATATCTGCGGTGGCCATTGCTATCTTGTACTGTCCCCTGGATGGTGGCACCAAAATGCTGTATATCCATGATAATAAGACTGAGAGCAACATTGATAGACACCCACTAGCTCTTAATGGAAGGAGCAGAGATAAAGAAGAAAACTGATGATCAGCAAGAAATCTCACGTCTTTTAGTTGCCTGGCTACTTGCTTGTATATCTGCTATCACATGATTTCCGCCAAGACTCGGTGGAGAAGAAACACCACCTTTTTTCCCATTATTCATACTGTGTCTGTACTGTTTCTCTACTTTTCTGTATATGAAGTCTCAACAGAAAGCATCATGGAAGACAAGACCCCGGCCCGCTTCATATTTTCTAGAAAAGAAAAACTCAACAGAAAGCATAATGGCATGCATACCATTGAAATTCCGTGGAATAAATTTTAGAGTAAATTTTATTTTTTTTCTCCTAGGATTTATGATGAAATATCTCGATATAACTCAACATATTCTGAAAGAAAATAAAATAAAACAAAACAAAATAGAGATAAACTCATTTAAATCTTTATTTTCATTTAACATTTAGTATTGACAAATTAAGAAAAAGGGATGATATTGTTATCGGTGAATGAAAATTCAAGTTGGTAGGGTATGGAGATTACTTAGAAACAACAAACTCAAGTTTTAGATATCATTTTTGTTTTTCTGAAAAAAAACAACTTTTTTATTGATTTTTTTTAATCTTAATTCAATTATTTCTTTAGGTTATAATATTCTTAAGGTTATTTCAATAATTACTCCTTGTAGTATCAACAATAATTAAATAATCATTTAACCATGCTTAATTTAAAAGTATGTTTTTGAAAAAAGCTTTCTTTTCTCATCAACTTTCCATCCAATCTAATTTTTTTTTACCATTTCTATTTATTAAAATAAAAAAAATAATTAAAAAATTAAATGCATGGAGAAAATTAAACTAAATGAATTTTTTTCTTTTCTTATAGTCTAATTTAATTTTTTTTGCTAAATTACAAAGGTCAAGTTATAAATAACTCAAGTTTTTATTATTGAAAATTTTTCATGAGATGGATAAATAATAATATTTTGGAACTTGAGGTTGGTTTTTCTTCTAATTAACATCTTTTTTTTTCCTTCACCACTTTGGGTTCTAATTCAACAAGCCCTTTTTCTTGACTCTTTTTTTTTTTTTTGGATTACCAAAAAAGAGGTACGAACCCTATCACCATTTTTGTATATATGATATAGAATAAAAACAGATAATAATACATGTAGACTGAAGGGTAAATATGTTAAGTATTTGGAACAAAAGTCTCGAATTTAATTATTTTATTATTTTATTAATCAAGGATGATTTGTTTTTATCGTTATACAATTGTGTTCATATAAATAATGGAATAAGACAACACTAATCCATCCAAACATTAAAACAATATTTTAAAAAAAATATCAGAACAATATTATTATCTAATTCCACATGCATCAATATAAAGTTGATGTATCTAAAAATCTATGATTAAAAAAGTTAGAGATAGGATATTAATTCAGCATACTTAAACTTAGCAAAATATCAAGCTCAAATAACATAGATTTAACTTACTTCCAAATTCAATATCTGTAGGTTTAGCCACGTGTTGAGACTAAGTTCATACGAGTCTTGTGAGATATTAGACTCAAAATTATTGGGTTCAACTATGCGCTGAGCTTAGTTCCATGTGAGTTTAATGAGATGCCAAACTCAATATCCTTGGGTTCAACTACAAATTGATTCCAATTACATGTGAGTCTAGTGAGGTGCCAAATCCAACATCCTTGACTTTAACTATGTGTTGACCCCAAATACATATGGGTCTGGCAAAATACCAGACTCAACACTTTCGGTTCAGTTACGTGCTAAGACCAAATAAATGAGGGTTTGATAAAATGCCAGACTTAACACATTTGAATTCAGCTATATGCCGAGCCCAATTACATGTGGGTGTGACAAGGTGTCAGACCCAACATTTTTGAGTTCAATTATATGTTGAGCTCAGGTGCATGTTGGTTTGGAGAAATATTAGACTCAACACCATTGAGCTTGGAATTTTTCCAGCTCCAAATATATATGGTATTGATAATTTTTTTAAGCCCCATCTGGGGTCATGAAGATTTGTTTTTTTTTTTTTTTTTTATGTTTTTTAACATAAAATATTAAAAGTAAAAAATAATCATCTATCTACATTTTTAGATACATAAAATTCTTCTAATATCCTATCGTATTTTCATCAATATTAATATTATGTAAGAGATATATATCCCTCATTAATGTTATGTAAGAGTTATTTATGTCGTTAATGCTAATAGAAGGAGATGACATTCTAATACCTTTATTCAAGCAACATGACAAAGTTTAGAGACTATATATATACATTCTGAACCATCCAGGTAAATAATTCATAATTTTTCCTATTCTCTAAATATTCATACGCTTATTTTCAAAGTATTTATTATACACAATTAAAAACAAATATTTTTGTTTTTGAAATTAAAAAAATCTTTCTATTATTTATTGCAATTCTTATTAAAAGTTACTGATTTTATTATTAGAGAATCCCTAAATCCCATAAAAAAATTGTTTTGCAGGTGTCAGGTATTTTATCACCCATCATCAATTTCATGAATTCTAAATAAAAAAAATATTAACATGAACATATAATCATTCTCTATCTAAGTATTAAAAAAAATTTCATATTAGATTTTGAAACATCTATAAGTGCATTGAAGAAAAAATCTACTTAATTGATTGATTTATGATTTTTACATTCAATTATAGAATCCAATGAAAGATAATTATTATAAATGTTTTCCTTGCCGGAGTAATCTGACAGAAGGAGAGAAATAAATGAGATGTTATTTCATAAGAAACAAAAAATTATAATTATAATCATAAACACTCAAATTATGGGATGAGAAGGCTCATTGATTGGTTCTACTGTTCGTAAACAATAATACATTGGAAGTTTAGGTTGAACTTGCTAGTAATTAACTCGTTTTTCTTTCCTTCACCACTTTGGGCTCAAATTCAACGAGCCTTTTTTCTTGACTATATATTTTTTTTTTCCCCAAAATTTACAAAAGAGAGGTACGAAGCGCGCTATCAGCATTTACGTGTGTGATGTAGAACAAAAACAGATAATAAATATGTCAATTCAATGATTAGACCGAACGAAAAATGTGTGGAGCCTTTGGAAAAGAAAACCTCAAATTCAATGGTTTTGTTAGTCAAGGATAGGCTGTTCTGTCATATAACTAATGGATTAAGAAAACCCTAATTATTCTTCTAAACAAGGAAAAAAATAATTTTTTTAAAAAAATATCAAAACAATATTATTAACTTATTCTTAAGCAAAAACTATTGTCTATGACATAAAGTTGTCTGCTCTAAATCACTATAATTATACGAAAAAATAAATTTTCAATACAAAATTAAGCAATAATAGTGGATGGCATGGCTTATAGAGACATTTTTGCTTCTACAATATCGGGTTTATTATTTCTCGTTCTTAGTTTTTCCCAAATGTTGGTTTCGCAACAATTAGAGAGCATTCAAAGACCAATATCATCATGAAATTCGGGAGAAAATTTGACAATAAGGGCTTGTAAAGACAGTCTTGCAATCATGGGACTAATATAGGCCCATTAATTGGTCCTACTGCTTTTTTTTTTCCCCTTGTAAATAACATGGATCAAGATTACTGAGCTAGCAAAGTGAGAAGATAAGAGAGAATAAAAGTTGCTAGAAAAAAAATTTGAGAAGAATAGATTAGGAACAAATTATAACTTTTAAAACCTGGGATTAACTTAATTGCTGATAGTGCCAGATACTTTTGTGATCTATTTTTTATTTTATATTTTGGCTGTGAAATAACATCAATCATGATTATAGAGTTAATTACCTCTGTCGATGGTTAGCTCAAACTTCACAGCTGGATATGGAAATCAAACTGTCGGCGTCATAATAAGCTTGAATCAACTCTGATCATGATACTAATAATTGAGTCAAAGCTTATCTTTATCCACCATGACGATTTTGAAGAAATATATCGCTCACTGACTTTGAACTCGCAATATGACAATATATCCAATAAAACAAGACGTAGAGGATAGATCTTTTCTTGATCTTTATTCTCACATTCAAAGAATTGTTTTTCTTGATCTTCACAAATATTATATTTAATTATACACACACATATTTCTTTTTGTTTGTATGTGTATCTTCGATAACATATGATATGAGGAGTGCTTTTTACGCATAGTATTTTGACCATAAGAGAACAAAAGGAGAAATGGTTAGGTATGCAATGCCTATGGAGCCATAACTTCTCTCCACAAAAATACAGAACAAGAATTATGCTAATTACCTAACATGGGTTTAAATATGACTCACCTGCATGCATGAATTCAGTCCCTGAAGAGGAGATTCTCGATCCTATATGAAGTGCCCAGATGAGCTAATAATATAGGTGTGGTAGTGATCATGATGGGGAAGACAGGCACATGAAGAACTAACTCGCTGAAGCCAACAAAATCTATAGTAGGTAAGAGTCATAACTCCAGCAAGAAATGTCTCTCTCACTCTGTGTGCATGAGTTAGTAATGCACGTGCCCTGCTTCTCCATCTTGCTCACACACACCTTCTCTTCACCTGATATCGCTGATATAGCTCTAGCTAGAAACTCAGCCTAGCTACCTCCTCTCTCACATAAGAAAATGAGTGAGAAAGAAAGGGGGTGGGAGAGGTGGAGTGGAGTTTTCTTAAAATGGTGAATTTGGGACACCTATCTGCAATTTTCAGGACGCGGTGTCCACTAATTTATAACAGAAGAGGTAAATGAATGTGTGTTCCAAGGTGGTTGTGAGGCAAGAAATGAAAAGGCTTAGTTGGATGTGGGACCTAGTGAGTTTGCAAAGCAATTTACCTCGAAGCACAGCTTGTCACAACAATCATGAATAGCATTGGACCACAGCATCACTAACGCAAAATAGATTTACTTCTATGCCCTAGCTATGGCTTGCAATTCTTAATTCAAGACAACTATAAAAAGATTAATCCCATTATTTTGTTGGTGGCACCTGAACAATAGTTCGAAGTGCATTTCAAAATGGCATGTCACTATTGTTTATTCAAATGTTCTAATCTTAAAGTTTATACTTTATTTGGTCTCCAAGGCAAGAAAGCCACAATAGTTAAACAAATTCATCAATAGATATTATCAATTCATTAGCTTTAGATCCCATACTCATTAATCAGGAGTCCAATGTGAAGTGCTCACATGCTTAGCAATTTTAAATGATTCAACTTTTTATGTATTGATAAATTTAGAGAGATAAATGTATCACCATCTCTCGTCTACACCAACAAAAAAAAAAAAAAAGTTAAAATAAACACTATGTCTCACTCACCTTGTTTATCCCACTTAAAAGTATTGAATCATATAGAAGTTGTAATTAGATAATTAAGTTTGGATTTTCTACCAGAGATTTAGAAGAAAAAAAAAGTCATTTTAAAAACTTTATAATAAAGTTATTAAATTTAGTCTAGTGATATGATCAAAGATCACGCGTAATAATTTCTCTAGCAACAATAACTATTTATGCATGATAAACCTGCACTTAATTAATGATATTTAAGAGAGATTAAAAAAAGTAGAACTTCTAGGTCAATCTCCATTTATAATAAAAAGAAAAGAAAACCTTATATGTTATTAGTGATGTGCATTAATATTCTAGTTCACTATAATAATTGTATCAAAGGAAATCTAAATTTTTGCTGATATTATTGCTATTTGTTATATAAATTAATTGTTGTGGATTCACATGATTGTAGATGTGATAAGAATTGATATGCCAAGATTGTAGGAGTAAGATTTTTAGTATCCTTTCTATTTAAAACTTGTATTATGTACATGTAATTAATTATGATAGTAACAGATTAAGAATCTTCATGGTATTAGATTTGTGACAAGGGTTGTGACAATTGCTCTTGGTGGAAAGTCCAAACTTGGCTATGTTAATGGCCATATTAAACCTGTTGATCCTTCCTCACAAACCTATGAAGCTTGATAATGCAAATATTTAGCCATTCAGAATCTTTTTTTGATCTCTAGGAGGCTATGAAAGAAATGTATGGAAATTAAAACAATACGACTCATGTTTCTTAAATAAAAAAGATCTTACAAACCTTCAGCAAGATAACAAGACTTATGTGCAATTGCTTGGAATACTAAAAAGAATGTGGAGTGAACTCGCATTATATCACCCTCATAGTGTTGATGCTGTAGTATTAAATAAATAAGAGGAGGAAGACAAGATATTCCAGCTTTTATCTAGCCTTTATCTAGATTATAAAGATCTCCACAGTCGATTTCTTATGAATCCTGATCTTCTATCTTTTGCAAGTGTATGTGCTACAATTCAAAGAGAAGAAACACACAAGAAAGTCATGAATCTAGAGCAAAAACCACTCTGTTAGAGACTCATGCTTATGTCGTTAATAGATAAATGAGGAATGATAAGACTTATAGAGCGAAATGACAAGATTTGAAGTGTCGGCACTGTCATAATCTTGGTCATTCAATTGGGCGATGCTAGATCCTTCATTCGAAGTTGAAACCTAAGTTTAAAAAAAAGAAGGGACTTCAAAAAGGCTATGAACATAGAGCTCATGTTGCTGCTCACTCTGCTGATTCTTCTCTTAGTGATGCGATAAATTTTTCTACCAATCTAACTATCTTTTTTTAATGATTTTGCTGCATGTCTTTAAAAGAAGGGTGATCATGTTTTGTCAATTTCTAGAAATTATGATTCCACAACTCTTTTTGGTAAGATTGTTTGTTTCTTGAAAAACTCTACTCATCTATCATAAAAAAAAAATATAAAATGTATTTTGATTGCATTTAAAACTGCTTTAGTTGCTAGTATTGAGCATAGTTTTTGGGTCGGTGATTTGGGTGCCACTAATCATATAACAAACAAAGTGACCAGTTTATATAATTTTGAAAAACATTTCTATTCCAACTCATGTAGCTATTGCAAAAATAAAACATGTTTTTGTTAAGAGTAAAATAAAGATTAAATTGCTTTCTGAAGATGTAGAATCTTAGGTTCTATATGTTCTTTATTTTCCTTTTCAATTGCTCTCCATTGAAAAACTCACTCAGACTTTAAGTTGTCTAGTTATATTTTATTCACACTGTGTTATTTTTAAAGACCTCATCACCAAGAAGATGATTAGAGAAGGTTTCTTTTTTCAATGACTTTATTATTTTTCAAGCAATCCTCGGAGAAATAAGTTTATTCAAGTTTCTGTTTTTTTCTTTTTTTTGTCAGGATCAAGTTTTATGGCACCAACATTTAGCAAATCTCTCTAAAATTGTTCTCGCTAAATTAATGCCTAATTTGGATACAAAAATCATTACTTGTGATTCATGTCATTTATCTAAATTTACTAAACTACCATTTATGTCTATTTTTTCTAGAGCTAATGAGATGTTTAAACTTGTACATTCTAATGTTTGAGGACTACAATTGAATCATTTAATGGTTTTAAGTATTGTTATTTTTATTGATGATTTCTCTCGTGTTACTTAACTATATCTTTTAAAAATCAAGAGTGAGGTTGTTGAAGTTTTAAAAACTTTCATATGCTGGTCATGAATCAATTTTCTATGAAAAATGAAATCCTTTAATCTAACAATGGCACTGAATACATGTCTAAAAAAATGACAATATCTAACTTCTCATGGCATCTTGCATCAGTCTATTTGTGTTGGTACACTTTAACAAAATAGGGCACCTGAACATAAAAAATAGAGATCTATTGGAGAAAACTCGAGCATTGATGATACAAATGCATGTTCCTAGGTCCTTTTAGTCTTAAGGGGTGTTATTTGTTGTATATATTATTAATCGACTACCAAACCAAGTATTGCTTTTAAATACCCTATTGATGTTTTACACAGACAATCACTTGACTTATCTCATTTAAGAGTATTTAGTTGCACTTATTTTGTGCATGTATAAACTTTAAATTATTATAAGCTTGATCTAAAGGTTGTTAAGTATATTTTCTTAGAATATTCATCAGTCAAGAAGGGATATATATATATATATATATATATATATATATATATATATATATATATATATATATATATATATATATATATCATCCTTATTATAGAAAATCTTTTGTATCAAGAGATGTTTGGTTTGAAGAAGCCACTATATACTATGATAACTTAAGTCAGTAGGCATCCTTCAAAATTTTCTTTCCTCTACCATGTCTAGCTCCTACAGACGTAGCTTCTCCCTCAGCTTTACCTCCTATTGTTAGTAATGCCCTTTCATCAACTGCAGATATATCTATTGGCAAAGGGACATTTTGTCTTATTATTGCCGATGGTAGTTATGGACATACTAAATCTGATGTCAGCAATACTTTGAGTAGCAATATTTCTACATCTACTACAGACGTATTTTCTTGCTCAAGGGTTGTCAGTCCTATTATAGCTAATTATGAGCGTAATATTTGTGATGGACATTTTGAATCTGATGCTCATGTTATTCCTCTACCACAACCTTGTAGAAATCCAATTCGTAATCATGCTCCTTCAATTAAGATGTTTTTCTTACTATTATTCCTAGTGTTTATACAACCAAACATCTTATCTCTACTTCCTTTATATATCATCACCTCTCATATGCTTATAATGTTATTCCTAGTGTTTATGGGCCATGAAATTTTCAGGAAGCTAATTCTCAAGATGTACAAAAACATGTTATAAATGATGAGCTTCTAGCTCTTGCTTAGAATCAAACCCAGAATATTGCAAACTTCTCAAAGGAAAACAAGTTGTTGGTAGTCAGTAGGTATATAAAACAAAGTTTAATTCAGATGGATCTGCTAACAGATATAAGTTGCATCTTATGCCTTAGGGATTTACTTAGACTTTTTGAGTAAACTATAAGGAAACCTTTGCTCTTGTTGCTAAACTGAACATTGTTTGTGTTATATTATCAATTGTTGTGAACAATGAGTGGTTAATGTGTCAAATGGATATAAAAAATGCCTTCTTGCATAAGAATCTTGAGGAAGAGATCTACATGAAATTACCCCCTAGTCATCCTCAAAACTTAGATCCTATCTTAGTGTGTCAGCTTCACAAATCAATTTATAGGTTAAGTGTTGTTTTTGAAGAAATTGATTTTAAAAGGAATAATGTCGGCTCATCTTTGTTTGTTCATCTTGACCCAATGACACATTGGTGGTTCTTATCTATGTTGATGATCTTATTATCACAAGAAATAATATTAATTCCATTTCTCATCTCAAGTCCATTTGCAACACCAATTTCCTATTAAAAATCCCGACCACTTGAAGTATTTTTTTGGAATTGAAATGATGGTTTCTTATAAAGAGTTATTCCTTAATCAACACAAGTATGTTTTTGACTTACTTAAAGATGTTGAGATGATGGATGCTAAGCTTGCCCCTACTCCATTGGATAGTAAATTGAAGCTTGAAACAATCATTGAGCCTATCCAGTCTATCAATCACTACCAACATTTTGTGGGTAAGCTTATTTACCTTACTATTAAATGGCTTAACATAACTTATGCAATTAGTCTTATTAGTCAATTCATGTATGCGCTTATTATTTTTCATTTGAGTATTGTCAAGCGAATCCTGTGTTATCTCAAAGGTTCTATTGAATATGGAATTGTCATGCCTAATAATGTTCACATTGAAATAATTGGATACAATTATTTAGATTAAGTTACAAATTCTATTGATCACAAGTCAACCACTAGTTATTGTATATTTGTTGGTGGTAATGTTGTCTCTTGACATAGCAAAAAAAAACATGTTATTGCATGTTATAGTGTTAAAGTTGAATATCGTGTAATGACATCAGTTGCTTGTGAATTAATTTAGCTTAAAGTTCTTCTTTCTAAGCTGGGATTTTCAAGTAGTGTTCCTATGACTCTTGTTGCAAGTGTGCGTACGGCGTGGCGGGATATCGAGGTCAAGGAATCGTCACCTAATTATTTGATTTAGGGTCACTAAGAGACCTGAGTGGATTGATCTTATAAAAAATTTCAAGGTAGGGGATTGGTTGTGGTTAGGAAATGTATTAATACCCCTAGCGCACCTTACATGAGGTAAGATGCATTGTGTGGTATGGATGTGGTTTAAAGGTGTTGATGAGTTCCTAGTCGGTGGTACGCTAATGACTTAGAACAAAGTTTTATGCTCATAAACAAAACTAACATTTCAAATTTATTATGGGCTCATATGCCCATATAAATTCTTATAAGAAGAATCCATATAGATATCCTGATAGGGTTCACTTATCTTGAAAAGTGAAAGTGTTTTCCATAACTTATATATTGTGGTGATAAATACTTTCAATTAAAATTGGTGAATATTAAAATTTTTTTGAGAATTTCCTAGTTAACTCCTAATATTTAAATATCAGCCTACATGTAGGCCTAAAATTTATAATAGAATATTGACCATTAATTTTTAGAGAAGGAAAAAAAAACTTGAGGTTATTGAAATAATGTCCAAATCCTGAAGGAATTTTACAATTTTGTTGTAAATTCCACAAAAAATGCAAAGTAATACGAAACAATTTCTAAAACAATGCTTAATTTTTTTCTCTCTCTTTTTTATAAGGATTAGGCCATATGCAAAAAGCATAATTTTTTTTTAAAGTCATATTTGGAAAAAATCTATTTTTCCCTAAAGCCAAAACTATTAAAATAGGTTTAGGGAGTGTTTTCCAAACACACCCTTAAACCAAGGAAAACCTTTAACAAAAATATTGCAATCTAAACAAGGTCTTAACCTTTGGCCCAATTCTGATCCTACCGGGTTGACTTGAAACTTTTGGTTCAACCCAAAAAAAAACCTAAACCTAACCTAGAATCCAAAACGAAACCAAACTCTAAAAAACACAAAAATTTAAGAACTTTTTATCAAAACGGATCAAACCCAGAAAAACAAAGAACATGGAGAACACCAAATAACATTCAACATGAACCTAGCAATGTAGATATCAAATCAGACCACATACGGAAAAACTAAGGACACAAATATATTTGAAATCATGCAAGAATCAATAATCTAGCATTCATATTCATCAAATATCACTAAAAAACTGTGATTTTATCATAAAAAGTTTTGGTTCAAAAATGAAACCTTGGAATTAAAACCTACTGAAAAACATGTTATTGATGTAAAACAATTATAGATTATTAAAGTTGTTTAAAGGATTCTGTGTAAAGAATTGGACCAAAACAGGTCCAAATCATGGAACTAAGACAATGCTATTTCCAAGAACAAGAAGAACATTGCCCAACAATCTAAAAACTCAACACACTATCAAACCTCCAAAACTATCATTTTTTACTTTTAAAACATGCTTTCTTCATTTTAGCAAGTTACACAACTATAACCAAACATGTTTGAATAAAAACACCTAACAAATAACATTAAAATATCAAAATCATGCAAGGGGTTCCAAATCTTGAAACTACCAACTTAAAATAGCCAACCAAAACATCAAATTTCGATTGAAAACTGATTCTTTAAATATTTGGAACCCAAACCATGCTCATGAACAAAAAACACACTAACAAACCAACAAAAAAAAATTAATAATCCTACTGCTAGATTTCCAAATCACCATATTCCATTTAATCTAAACATTCAAGCATATTCTAAACATCTAACAACACTAACAAACAACTCCAAACAAGATCAAACATAGAAAAAAAAACATTCTATGTATTATCAAAATCAAACCTAATAGCAATATAATACAACAAATGTTCAAAAACACCATAAAACTTGAAAGAACAAGCTAGAGATGTGCTTTATGGACATCATTTACCAGGATAAATGAATGTTTTATAACTTCTAAGCTCAAACAATGGTTGTTGCCTTTTGGTTCTTTCTTTTTCAAATTTGTTACCTTCTCTAAAAATATTTTCATTAAATAGGCCATTTGTCAATCAGAATTGGGTTGTCAATTTTGCTAATTTTATACGTACTGGTCATCCAACTTTTTCACTTGTCATTTTGATCTTTCACCACCAACTTGACAATCTTCTAGGCTTTTTTCATGTATATCCTCTTGTATTTTGAATTTTTTTTGGTTGATTTTTTTATGAGGTCAAAAGTGGGTAACAACAACTTTGTTTTGTGATAACCAAGCTGCCATGCATTTTGTTGTTAATCTTGTTTTTCATTAAAAAAAAACCAAAACATATTGAGGTTGATTATTATTTTATTTATCAACAAGTTCAACCCCAAATTATCAAAACACATTACACTTGCAACCATGATCAGCTTGCTAATGTGTTCACCAACGACTTTTCCTCTACTCACTTTCATCGTTTGTTGTCTAAGCTTGGATCTATTAATCCCAGTACTAAAGGAAAGCTAAATTATTGTGATATTATTGCTATTTGTTATGTAAATTAGGTGTTGTGGATAACATGATTGTAGATATGATAAGGATAAGAATTGACATGGCAAGATTGTAGGAGTAAGATTGTTAGTATCCTCTCTCTATTTAAAATTTGTATTCTGCACATGTAATTAATTACGATTCTAACATATTAATGATAAAATTCTATTCTTTTGATTAGTTTTCTTCAGATTTATACTTAAATTGAGCATCAGTAGGTAGCATGGTCAATTTATGGCTCCCATGGATCCATAAATGACTGCATATTCATTATTTGAACTCCCAATGGTCCAGGGACGACGAATATCATAACTGGCTTGGCAAGATATCTGAGCTCATCACAGGCATCTTGTTCCATAATGAATTGTCAATGCATGCCCTACTTCAGTCTCTCAACCCCGACCCCACCCCTTTAGTTGGATGTGGACATAAAACCAAACCTTAAGTCACATTCAGTTCGGAGATCCTGTTTGTCCTACCATGATCTTCCATTTAAATTGGAACAGTGACTCGTTGGAAGAATATGGAAGTGTTTACAATGCAAATAACATTTCATTTTCTTTATTTATAGATACACGAGAAGTAATGTGTTGGATACATGCATATATAAAGGAGAATTTCAATCAAATACTCCAGCCTGTTGTATCAAGATTCGATTTTCTGTAGACATTAATGCTACTTTGTATAATTGATAATTGGCCAGAAAGGCTTCAGGTTTTTTTTTTTTTTGTTTTTTCCATTGAGAGGTTCGAAAACTTTTTATGAGAAAAAAAAAAATAATATCACATGAATTACAGTTTGTTTATCGACCAATGAAATATTCCTTAAAAAGGGAACATACTGAATGCCCTAACCAAGAAGAAATGGACCGTTTAAATCGCAATGAGTGGACTTATCCTTGCCACTAGGTCATCTAGACTTGTTTCTATCGTGAGCATATTCCTACATGGCTGCTCGCCACAGAACATGCCATTCATTCATGTGTCATAATTAACTTGAAAGTGATGTATTTGTCTTAAATCTTGAGGCAAATTCGTTTCTAAAAAATTTACTAGAAGGTGAAGTGCTTGGAATTCCATGGAAAACTGAATTTTAATACTAAGCACGCTTTTCTATTCATGTGTTCCATTATGTTTATAAGATTAAAGCTACATTATGCATCTTGCTAAATTAAGATGTTTTTCAAGTTATATGAATTTTAATTCTACACAAACTTGTATTTATGATTTTTCTCAAAAGCTGTATTTGATAATAATTCATAACTTATTAATTTTTATATTAATATTATAATTCACATGACCTAACTTATTATCCAACACATTATAAGATTCAAGCAAATAAGAAAAATAAGCAATCTTCTTCTTCTTCTTCTTATTATTATTATTATTAGATAAAATGGTCATTATATTTATTTTAAAGAGATCATCACAGAGATACTCATTTTCTGCAAACATATCACTCTTAGTGAGAATAAGTTTATCACTCTAAAAAATCATTCTAAAATCATTTTTGCTCAACAATGAGCCAGACAGTTCATTATGGATGAAATTAAAAAAAAAAAAACTAAAGAGGATGGTGAATTCACTGTTTACCTAGACACAGTTCATTATGGATGATAAAAGTGAATTTACCGTCTCACCTTTACAAAACAAAGAGTATAAGCTAATAATTAGGGGTAAAATAATCTTTTTAATGAGAGCATTTTGGAATTTTGAAATTGGTCACGATAAGACATAAATTTTCCTCTTTGTTTTTTGCACAAATAAATTACTTTGATGACTTTAGAAGAGAGAATTTGTTTGTTTGTCTAATTTTTTATTTTATTGTATACAATTAAATTATTATATGCCCCTTGGAGTTAAGGAAAAAATTTAACTAATAGTGGGGGCTTCTTTTGTAATTTCATTTTTATAAGTACAGTTAAAAGATCAACTTACCCTTTGAGCTTATTTTTTAAAGCCTGCGGTCAAAGAATATTTTACTTTTTTTGAAAGTAGTTTTTTTGTTGTTTTTGAGGTGAGGTAGGGGCATTGTGGTCTTTTAAGAAATAAAAAAAGGCTGATGCATGTTAAGAACGGGTTAGTGTGTTAGTCGCTCCACCATTTATGGACAGCGCGTGCAATTGATTCCAACGATCCAACGACCAAAAAAGCCATTCAAGGGTTGCTTCAGCATCATTTCAGCATCTCCTCCATGGATATGCAGTGCGTGCACTAATAAGAACTCTGGTTTGTCAATGATAATTGTTTTTTTCTTTCCTCTCTATTCCTCGGTCTTTGCGCCCTACCACCTGTTTTTTCAAGCTACCCCCTAAACTTCTATTTCTTTTTTATTTAGCTCTGTTCTTTTGGCTATGATTTTTTTAAATAATTCATTGAATTATATTTTTGTTTTGATTTCATCCTCATTCAATTTTTTACTTTGTCAAATTTAGTCCTCATTCTTTTAATTGTTATTTTTTACAATCTAAGATAATTTTTGGAGTTGTATTTTTTTGCAATTTCACCCTCTGTAAATCTTATTCCTAATATATTTCATCCTTATTATTTTGATTTTTTTTTTTGCTTTGTAAAATTTTCAAAACTAGTATCTTTTTTACTTGATTTAATTTCAGCATTTAATTGGTTTGAATTTAAGCTTTTTGGTTAAGCACGTGTTTAAGACTTCATGGGTTGCAAGCTTTGAAAATTAACCCGGCTTCATGAGGTTTTCCTAAGATTGCATAGGTTTTTTTAATTATTTTTTAAGCTGATGTTTTTTCGATTTCATCCTTCAATATTTATTTAATTAGAGACTGAACTCTGTTTTTTTTTTTTCCATGCTTTCTATGACCTTGGTTTTATCATTTTTTTTTATTTAATTAGGTTACCTTAGGTCTTTTATTTTTTATTGTTTGTTAAATTTATTTTTTCAAATAAATTTTATTCTTTAATTAAATAGAATTGATTTATTAAATATAGACGGATGCTCACTTCATTTTATTTTGTTCGATTTGCTTTTCTGAGACATTGCTCTAGCAATGACTTCTTCTGATGTCACTGTCCAAAATGTTGCAGTCAGGCTTGAACCATCTCAACAAACTATTTTTTTTTTATGGGTGATGTCCATGATGTAGTGACAGTGAGTTTTCAACTATTTTTTTTTCCTTTTCTTCTAGATATAATATTGATGGCTTTTGTTTTTGGTTGATTATTTCTAGATATTTTTTTTATAATGACTTGTCTATTATTATTACCTATAATTTAAATAAAATTCTTAAACCATCGATGTTATTCAATCCAATCAAACTAATAACTCGAGTATTAGGTTTTTCGTGCTTGGGGCATGTCTCATGTAAACGATCCAGTAAAAACTAAAATTGCAAAACACCTCACAGTGGCTTCGAAGTAGATCTTAGAGGTTGGTTTTGACCTCAAAATAGCATGTGCACGCTTTGTAGGTCATCCTATGCAGTAGGGTATTGGATGAACTTATAGAATTCAAACGAGCAATTTAATCTGTGCTTAGCTTTGTAGGCTAGCTCCTAGGCTTTTGAGTAGTAAAATTGGTCTTTTGAGAATTACAGTAGAAAAATGAGGAATGAAAAAAAGCCAACCAGTATAATGACATATAATTTTTACAATCGATATTATTAACGAAATTAACACAACAGTTAAGTATTTTGTAAATATACCGATGAAAATATTTCTTGGTATATACTAAGGGAATTACGAAGGGTATTATAGTGGGATTAAAAAAAGACAAATCATACAATGACATGATATTTTTACCTATAGAGTTATCCGTAATTAACTCTGTTAATAATATTTAATTTATGACTTGACGTTTGACCCTACTCTCCACCTTTTCTATTTTTTCTTCTTTCTTATACATTTTTTTCTGCAACAAACAGTCACCCGCCCCCAATCTCAATATAATTCAACCTCTCACAACAAATTTGACCACCATAACACGCAGTTTATCGGTATTCATGTTCTTATTCAAATTTTATTGATGATTCTTCATGTTAGGTAAACAAATCTACCTTTTTTTATTTTAACTCAATTTTAAAATGTTAATTTTTTTTGCATATTTTTGTAGCATACGTATTTTGTTTGGGTGTTTACTCGTTTTATAATTTTTTTCTCATACAAATTTGTTATATAAATTTATGATTTGTACAAGTTAGAGTTTATGACTGTTATCATTCATGAGTCCGTCGGTAATATATATATATATACACATAAAAGAATGTATGAAGTTATAACTTGATGCATAAGATGAGACACCATCTCCTTTGATTAATTATCTGTTTTTTTATCCTTTAATGTTTTTGTTGTTATTCTCTAGACATATCGAGTTATCTTGTTATTTTGAAAGGAATATTAAATATCCATATTCTCATAGGTTATTATAACTATATGGCTATTAAAAATAATTTCAACCATAGAAACTTAAGGGTATGTGATTAAACATTGTAAAAGAATGATTCAATCTAAAATCTAAAAACTTTAGGTATAACACGAGGTTTTAGAGAATCGCTACTTTATTATTAAATCAATTATTGATTACTCTTGTCATATACATATAATAAATATACTAAAATACATGGAAGAATCATAATGGCCATATACTCACTTCATTATTCACAATAATAATAATAATAATAATAATTGTGGAGTGATGTCTATAGCCTTGACAAAAGAAATTGTATACCTTTAATTAAGGGGTATTTTGATATTTTTCACACTAGTCATTCGTCATTAGTGGTTAGTGTGAGAGTATTTTTGTCTATACAATATTTTTTTGAATAATAAAATAACAAAAATACCTCCAAGAGAAAAATAAATAAATTATTTCAGGTAACGGTATATAGTATTTTTAGTTTTTTTATATATAGTTGAATTACAAATGTACCCTTGGATCCAAGAAATTTAATGCATTGAGGGCAAGGGTATTAGACTCTTTTGTCTTTTTTTTTTTTTGTTAATTGTTGATTTGCATGAGAAAGTGTTGTAATTTATCATTAAAATAATATTTTTAATTAGAAAATATTGTTGGTTTGTGTTATGCACGTGCCAAAAAAATGGGAGACGCCGTGTCTTTTAGGCGGCGCATGTGGTATATCCTGGTGGTCAAAAATGGAATTCCTCTTTATAGTCTGATTCCCCGACGTCTTCTCTTTCATCCTAGGTGACATGTGTAGTTCAAATATTCCTAGTTTATCGTTGATGACCCTTTCTCTTTTTTTTTTTTCCATTCATTTCTCTCTCCTACCCCCGATAAATACATTATGGTTCTTAGTATTATTGGTATTTCAAATTCAGTCCTTTTAGTTTTGATTTGTATTTTTTTCATTTTTTCTTTTATTAAAGTTTTATGTGTTTTCAATTTAACCATTTGTTTTTAATTTTTATATATAATTATTTTTTATTTGGTTCTTCTGCTTTAAATTTTGTATTTTTGCCCTTTTAACAAAGTTTTCATAGCTTTCAATTTTATCATTCAAATCAAGTTTATGGTTTTGATTTTTTCAATGATAATAATAGTGATTTTAGTTTGGTCCCTCTTTTTTCATTTCTTATTGTTTTTCTTGGATTTTTGTAAAAAAATTTATAGTTTTCAATTATGTCCTTCAAACCAAGTTCATGGTTTTTATTTTTTCAATAATAATAATGATACTAATAAAAATAATGATGATGATGATGATAATACTGGTGATAGTGATAAAAATAAAAATAGTAATGAAAATAATAATATTATTAATGATAATAGTAGTAATAATGATAGCAACACAACAACAACACCAACAAAAATAATAATTGTACTAGTACTAGTAGTAGTAGTAGTAGTAGTAGTAGTAGTAGTAGTAGTAGTAGTAGTAGTA
>Ga0325405_1000226_pt1 | contig 53101 bp, 29 predicted proteins | sample PopdelMetagenome_21_FD_205663 | JGI IMG/M metagenome (GOLD analysis project Ga0325405, IMG submission 205663) | Populus deltoides microbial communities from Bellville, Georgia, United States - Xylem-Control-R2 | ecosystem: Host-associated > Plants > Phyllosphere > Stem > Wood/Secondary xylem...
TTTTTTTTTTTTCATTTCATATGGGACAGTCAATTATAAAAGAAAAAAAAATTCTCCTCTGCTTTTTTGATTCATAAAGTTTGTCCTCGGGGACAAAAGATCTTGAAGAATTCAATATCTTATTGAAATACGACCTTTTTTTTTTTCATAAAAGCTAGTCTATTAGATAGTAAATTAACCTTACCGGATAATTTTTTCTAATTTCAAAATTAATTTTAGCAACAAAATTTCATATGACATAATTTGATTGAAGATCTTTATATAGACCTAACCGAAAAGAAGGTCAAGGTTTTTGTTATTATAAGCTAATTAGGGAGCGAAAAAGCATTGTTTATGGTGAAAGGATTGAGGGTCCATTAGAATAGTATAATGATTTTTTTTATTTGATATATAGTTATTTAATCTGAATTAACTTTATCATTATAAAAATATTTTTATTTATTTTAGGAAAAATCTGATCCAGCAAGTGATAACTATATTATATTAGTTGTCGTGGAAGTTGATAATAATTGCCTTTCCAAGTACTTTCACGGCGCGTTGCTCTTATTAAATTCAAGCGGCTCCGAAATCAAACATGATCGTGCTATAAAATGAAAATGAAAATGATGATGGAAAAGGATTTATCATTAACAGTTCTTCTAAGCAGCGGAGCAATGATTTCAGTAGCTTGGGGAGAGACACGACCTTCCAAGCCGTCCATGTCGTAGCTTGGGGAGAGACACTACCTTCCAAGCTGTCCATGTCGTTTTGTTAGTGAGCTTAATGATTCAATTTCAATGAAGTCTCAAAGTTCGATCAGCCATCTCTGAAATGGAAAAAAAATCAAACAAAAGCATGACCATGTTTATCATCAAGAAGTCACCATCAAGAAATCAGCACTATTATTACACCCATCAGGTGATCATTATCACAAAATAAATATTATTATTAAACTCTTGTAGATTAATCATAAAAAAATAAGTTTTATAAAAAATAAGGAATAATTGATTCAATAAAAATATAAAAATAGGTTAAAAACTCAAATTTTAATGCTTTTTTTATTAAAAAAAATAAATTAACATAAGTTAACTAGGCTGACCCTGAAACTTAATAACTATTAAATTTCCAGTTAAATTTAATAACTATGAAAATAAACGTGTTCGATGATCTTCTCTTGTTTTATAATGTTTTTTATTTTTCTATAATGATAATTTATAACCATTATATTAATTTCAAATTTCATCAATTCTATAAAGATCATTAATTATTCTTCAGGTTTGTCTCATATATATTAATTAGATATTGATATCAAATTTATTATTTCAAAAATATAGAAAAAACCACGATCAACAAGTCTAAGTTTCAAATTTAAACGCATGTGCTATAATGAAAAATGACATTTTCTTCCAAACCTCACTCGTGACAATGTCGATGAATATCATTTTCATCGTCCTAGTCACGATTTAGCGATAGAATATTCAAAAGAAGAAAGATATTCAAGCCACAAAAGAATTGATGAACGTAATTGCATGGTATCTTGTCTATCACACGAGACTTCTGCTGTCCTCTCATCCTCGTGAAATCAGTGGAAGAGTTAAAGAACGATTGCCTCGCAACAGGAAGATATTGATTGTATTTTGTGTGAAGAAAGAAGCAGAACCGTTGATCAGCCATCGTCCCGATCGATTGTTCTTTCTGAGAAGAGACAACGGAAAGATCAAAGGGTGAACCATCAATCAATATCCCCGCGAATATCAATTTTTGGGATCGATACAGACACCTGCCAGAACCAGCCATTTCCTGGAAGTAACTCCTATCGTTGCCCACTACAAACCAGGAATTGTCCCATGCAGGACAGTATTTTTTTACGGTGGTGCACGGTGGGATCATGACCAGCTGCATGTCATGTCATTAAATCATGCACAGCAAAAATGGACAGAAACACGCACACTCACTCACACATTTTCTATCGCTTTCTGATTGGCCATGGAAATTTCGAATTGAGACGCAAGCTTTATCTTCCTGTCAATGGAGAAGATAGATTTTGGGAATTCTTGGCTGATGATGTGCAGATTTGCAGCTAGCTTTGTTGGCTTTCTCTCTTTCACCTTTCCATGACAAGTCGGTTTAACATTAAGGTAAGATGATATTTCATGATTTAAACATTTTGTTGTATTGCAACTCGATCGATAGACTGAACGGGTGATCAATATCCATTTGTTGATTTCTTATATTTGTTTGCTATCTCTTTTGAAAAAGACATGCCAAAGTTATTTATATTTGTCTCTTTAGAATGAGTTTTGATTTTTCTAATGTAGAAAACCACATCGGATGCTATATTGTGTTATAATAACTTGCATATTAGATAAATAAATAAATAAAAATTATCTTATAATGAAAAGGTAAGAAGTTTTATTGTACATGAGAGACATTAAATCAATTAATTTAGATGTTGGAGGGAAAACTAATTTTTATATATATAGCTTTATGTAAAATAAATATTTTTTATTTTTGGAATTAATTAATTATACATGATATATTCTACCAAGTTATTCAGTTAATTTGTCCGAAGAGTTCCACAAATATTGTCTTTAAATAATGTTATTTTTCTTATAAATATAAGTTTGATACCAGCATAACTCAATTAGAAAACAATCTTCTTCTCTCTCTACTTCTCCTCTTTAAATTCTCTATTTATGTTTAATAGAAACAAAATTGAAATTAAATAAAAAACTTATAAAAGTTGTTGTCTATAAGTTTCAAGGTTTCATTATATCCTGACAAAATATTGCTTTAACTCTGAAGCAAACATAGTGAGGGCAATTAAATATTTTTTGTCGTGGCGTACACGATGTCGGATGACAGGTGTGGCTCCTAGATCAAGACGATTTTTGGATGTGTTGGGATTAATCACCCAGTGTTATGGTCACTAAAAAACCTAATGGTCTTCGAGAGTCTGGGTAAAGGGATTAGTTATGCATGGAGAAAACATATCACCCTCAGTACACCCTACCTATGGTAAGCTACATTGTTGATTGATTGTTCTATATCATGTTTTTATTCACTAGTCTGTCTAATATTTAAAAAAAGTCATTCTCGACATTGAGATCCTTCTCTCATTAGGTTCAAACCTAACCATTCTAATTCAAAAAAATAAACAAAAGGTCTTGTTTTGAATTTTTTTTTTTTCCAAATCTTAATGAATAATTGCAAACTTGTTATGATACTCATTAATTGAATTTATTTTTATTTTTATGAGTATGATAAAATACAATTTTTATTTCTATTTTTAAAATAAGCATGAAAATTTTAGAATTTGGTTGTATGCACACAAATAAAAATATATTTTTTTGAATTTTTTTCAATTAAGGAATTTTTTATTTTTTTCTTGAAATTTTGAAAAAAAAACAAGTATATTTAATATTGGGTTAGTATCTTACAATATAAGTTTACAACCTAAATATTAAATGACAAGGGTGGAGAGGGACCCACAAATAAATTTAAAATGGTTCTTGAATTTTTTTTTAGAATGTTTGGAAATTATTTGATGATTTGTTTGGCAAAAGCACAACAAACGAGAAAATAAACATTGCTGGAAAAACAATAAGGCATGTTTTCCAAACACACCCTTAACAAAAGATCAAAGGCTTAAAAATGTCTTAAGATCAATAAAATTTAATTGAGTTCATAAACATCTGATTTTGAACTTTTCTTCCTCAAATTGAATTTTCTTTATCAATAGAGCTCTTATCAGTCAACGATATACTGTCAAATTTTAATATGTGCATTTTTGAACCTCCTCAACCAATTTTTGGTAGTTTCTAGGCGCTCCAAAATCCTCTTCTCACTACTATTATTTTTTGGATTTCTTTCAAATATATATATTTTTTGTATTTTGTCTTTTTTGTGTGAGGGCCTAAAAATGGGTGACAATAGATGTCTTCTCTTTATAATACTTATAAAGCAAAGACTAAATAGTAAGTGTTGAAAAGATAAACAAAACTAAACTTCCAAAACTAATCTTCTCAAAGCTTGGTTGATTTGAAACTTTGTCTTTACAACAATCCTCTTCAACTGGAAACTAATGATCACAACTTGCCTATTCTGATATCCCGCTTAGGCGATCCTCTAAATTCTATCTTTGGTTGGGTTAACCTGAAATCCCATATGATGATTTCATTTAACTAGAACCTAAAAAAATGTCTTTTTTTTTTTTTCTGACAACAGGGTTTGAGCTTCTTCGTTTTCTTCATAATTTCCTAATGGTAGATTTCTTCTCACTTTTCTTCCAATGTTAAGATAATATTGGTGGCTCGGTCATCTTGAGATCTCACCTGGCGATCTCCAGAATCTAAAAAATATATATGTGTAGCTTAGTCAACTTGGAATCCTATTTGGCGACTCCCTTTAACCAAAGCTAAGTTCCATATATGGTTGAGTTAACCTGAGATCATATTTGACAATCTTCTTTAACCAAAACAAAATTATGTGTTTAGATTGGCCAACCTGAAATCTCATCTAGTGACTCTCTTTAACTAAAGCTAAATTTCATGTATGGTTGAGTTAACTTGAGATCCTATCTGGCGATCTCCTTTAACAAGAACCAAAGTCGGTGCGTAGCTTGGTCAACCTAAAATCTCATCTAGGATTCCTTTTAACCAAAGCTTAATTATGTGTGTTGGTTGGGATAAGCTGAAATCCCTTCTAGAGATCTCATTTAATCAGAACCAAAATCAATGTGTAGTTCGATCAACTTGAAATCTCATCTGGCAACTCCCTTTAATTAAAGCTAAATTTCATGTATGGTTGAGTTAACCTAAGATCCCATCTGACGATCTCCTTTAACCAGAATCATAATTCCATGTGCAGCTCAGTCAACCTGAAATCCCATCTGACGACTCCCTTTAACCAAAGCTAAACTCCATGTGGTGTGGTTAGGTTAACCTGAGATCCTATCAGGAGATTACCTTTAACCAAAGCTCACTTTTGTGTTGCAGTTGGATTAACCTAAGATCCCATCTAGCGACCAAAGTCTTGTACGTGGTTTGGCTAACCTGAGATCCCTTATGGCGATCCCCTTTAACTAGAACCAAATTCTATCTATATGTAGCTTGGTCAATATGAAATCCTATCCGGTGATTCCTTTTAACCAAAGCTAAAATTAGTGTTGTGGTTGGGTTAACCTGAAATTCCATTCGATGATTTCCTTTAATCAAGACCAAAAAGGTGTGTGTGGTCTCACTGTAATGGGTGACCTACTTAGAAGATATAAAAGAGTTTTGAAAGTGATCTTATTGTAATGGGTGACCTACCAGGTGAAAATAATATGAAGGGTGGTTTCATTGTTATGGGTGACCTACCCAAATAAAAGATCTCATTGTAATGAGTGATCTACCTAGATGGAAAAGGAGAAGTTCTTAAAGTTGTCTCATTGTAATAGGTGACCTGCTCAGGTGAAAAATATGAAATGATCTCATTGTAATGGGTGACCTCCCCAAATAGAAGAAATATGAAAAAATGATCTTATTGTAATGGGTGACCTATTAAGGTGGAAAAAATAAAAAAAATGAAAATTGGTCTCATTGTTATGGGTGATCTACCCAGGTGAGATGTGTGAATAAAGAAAACTAGTCTCATTGTTATGGGTGACCTATCTAAATGAAAGATGGTCTTATTGTAATGGTAACCTGCCAAGATAAAAAATAATGAAAAGTGTGCTCACTTTAACCAAAGTTTGTCTGTTTGTTGCTCGGTCAACTTGGAATCCTATTTGGTGAATCCCTTTGAGTAAAACTAAATTTTGTGTGCGGTTGGGTTACCTTGAGATCTCATCTAGTGATCCCCTTTAACCAAAACCAAAGTCTGTTTTCAGTGTAGCTCGGACAACCTAAAATCCCATCTAGCAACTCCTTTTAACCAAAACTAAATTTAGTATGTGATTGGGTTAACCTGAGATCCTTTTTGGTGATCTTTTTTAACCATAACCAAAATTATGTGTGTTCCTCCTGATGGCAGGTTTGGAAAACTTGGTGCTTCCCGGTTGTAGGGTTAACCTGATAATTCTCGATCAGAGGTTTTTGAGAATTCAATGCTTCCTGATTACAGGGTTGACCTGGAGACTCTTCTTGATGAGGAGGTTGATCTTTGAGATTTTTCTAATGATAGGGTTATCTCATCTTGTTCTCGTTCCAGGGTTAAAATCATGATTCTTTGTTTATTATCAACTCAATGATTCTTTCTTCGTCCACAATCTTGTTGGACTTCATTGAGGATTTTTCCTGTAACAAATTAAAAATATGCGTGCAATACTTTGAGGTTAGATGACATGCATGCATCCTTACCTGGTTTGAAATATAGACCCCCCTCTTTAATGTTCCATCATCACAGGCTATCTTTGTTTGCTATCCAAAGCTTTCTTTGTTTTTCTAATTGATCGGCTCATTTGTGTGCTAGCCTTTCACTCAGATGTGAGTGCAGTGCCCATCCTGGGCTGTTCGTGAAGATTACTTCTCTCGTTGTTTATAAAGCTTGACCTTGCCCCCCAAGTGTAGTGTGACTTCATTCTTCATGAAGAAGCTAAACCAATCATTCATCTCTTGTATTCTCTTAATAACTATTCTTTGATTGGTTGTGTGTGTCCAAGTCGTCTAGACATGTGTCTCATAGCTTGCGGTAAAAGGCTCTTTGTTGTATGCTCGATGTTGTTCTCAATGGATTCCTCTCAACTCATGTAATCAAATTGTGAAATGAAATGCATAGGCATCCTCAGTAATGTTTATCACCCATATTCATGCGGTGAGGTGCATTTTGGGCTTCGAAGTAGAGGGTCCCATAGTCACTCTCAGTGGTGTGCATCTTTTCAATATTCATTCAAGTGCCACTATGTGATCATATATACCAGGAGTCATAACCATGTTTAGAGGGTAACCTAAGATGATGATATGAGAACATCTTTTAAACATAACAATGTCCCATAGTCAGTCTTGGTGGTGTGTATCATTTGACATTCATTCAAAAGCAACTGCACGATAACGTTTATCATGAGTCATAGAAATGTTTGAAAGGATAAACTCAGGATGACAATATGAAGATGTCCTTCAAGTGAAACATTGTTCCTCAATTGCTATTGAAGTTAACTTAGATCATGGATTGTTTTTGGACAACATCATCGTCAATTGATCTAAATATGCTCGTTCTTTTGTCTATCATCAAAAGACACTTGTTATTGCCATATACTAAACATAACTTTGATTGATTTCATTGATTCATCATTCGAGTCTTTCTTTGCCCCCCAGTTGATCTGAATGTTGTTTGTCTTCCTTCTTAGGGTCCATTGTATTGCCCCTAGCTAGTCAACTTTTCAAGGGTGATCAAGAAGTGTTGATGTCATTTTTATCGAGGATTTTGCAAACTTGATTGATATTATTCTTGTTTGATAATCTTTCTTGTTCTGAAATCAACTCTCACCTTTCAAAGATCATGTCTATTCAAAGTCTAGTTTGTTAAAATGAAATCAAAGATGTCATTTTTTTGAAAAGATCTTTTGAAAATCAAGCTTTTTGGTCAAAGACCTAAAACATGCCATACATGTAAGCCTTTGATTGTCTTGTATTTTGAATGCAGAAATTGACCCGTTATAAGATTAAAAATGCTTTTTCCATGGTTCGTTATGTCAATTTTAATCTTTAATCTTGAGTACATCATTTAATTTTAATCTGTAATGAGGTGACCTTCTATGAGTTTTTTTTTTAAAAAAAGGATGCTCAAGTCAAAACTCGAAGCTTTATCAAGAAAGGTTGTTTCTTCTGAGCACTTATTTTATCAGCATGCATAATAATCAGTAGTTTAATTCATGAAGCCTTGACCTTATGAAAAAGCTATTCGAGTTTTGAGAGCGCCATTTATCGGTTCAGATTGCTTACTTGATAAAAAAAGGGCTTTTAGAATCATGTAATGCAGGCTATGGTTCATAGCTATGAAATAAAGGAAAATCCATAGGCTTAAAAGGTATTTGAAGGTTTCAAAGACCTAGGATCAACATCAACTATCTATCAATTCTCTTTCTCTTGTTGTCTCTATAAAGGATCATGTTAAAGATAAAATCAAAATTCTCTTAACATGGGTCATAATCCAACTTTTCTTTGATGAATAACCAATCTCGATCATTTGATGACATAGGAGGCTTTATCATGGATACTGAAAGCCATTGTTGTAACTCAATATTTTTTTGGTGTTGACTTTTGGCATTTGTTATGTCTTCTAACTGTGACATGATCAATTCAAGCATCCATCTTTACTGCTTTGTCTGGATGATAATGAGAGACCAATATTAGTATTTTCTACCCTCTAATATATGTCTCCACTTTTCTTTTAGTCATTTCTCAATCGTTGGACTTTTGTTCTTAGCCTTTCTTTTCCATTGATTCTATCGGCGTCTTCAAAATATGTCTCATTTGCTCCAATGTGGGGTGTGATCCTAGTCAGTGTTTTTTTTAAAGAAATATTCTATCAGGCTCAAAATGGGATTGTAAGAGATATATTCTTTTAGAAAGTGAAGGGATAACAAAGATGATCTTTTTCTTATTTCAAGCAATGTCGGTTAGAACTGATAAATTTTGACCTCTTCCAGTGTAATGATTTGGACTTATAAGGGATCATGATTCGCGAGTCCATAATTACTGAATCCACTACGTGTCATTATGCATACTGTTAAAACTTAACTATGTGGTATGTGGTTCAATACGCATGGGTTCAAAATTTTTTTGGTCACCTCATGTTGTTTATCATGCCAACATGTCCTTTATATAGTCAAAATACTCTTAGCCTTAATTTTGTATGTTGGAGTTTGAACAAAATATTTTTTTCAAAATAAAATACTAAACATCTCTTGATTTTAGAACAATAAAGAGACAACGAATAGATATATTTCATTGAATGATAGATGTGATCCAAATCAAAATGGTGGACAACAAAATTGACAATATGACATTTATAATTAGCTTCTCCAACAATCATCTATGTCTTGTTATCCCTCATTGATGATAGCCTAGTGATAATATGATCGTTGGCATCATCCTTCACAAAATCCACCTACCTCTTTGTCACTAACGTTCGGACCTGATTCTTGAAGTTCTTGCAATTCTTCACATCTTATCAGGATTACTCCACCTAAAGAATGGTGCCTTGGGGCAATGACAATTCCAATGTTGTGTCCAATTGTGCTTCTTCCTTGGTGGTGAAAGTGAATTGAAATTGAAAACATCCATGGAGCAAACTCTTTCCTAATTGTAGCACATCAATGTCTCCAGTTTTAAAGTTGAGAACTTCACGTCAGGAAAATATTCTCCTATCATTACGACATAAATATTGCAAAAGGTCAAAAGACTTACATAAGGTTCTTTTCCTGTTAAAACCCCTATGTTGATTGAATGCCTCTTGCTTATTTGTTTTCTGTTATGATCCTTCATGATCCATACTTCCATGAAATTTCTCTCCCTATCAATGCAGGTTATGGCAAGCTTTCTTTTATATTCAACAAGTTTGATATCTTTGTTATCATTGCTCTTAGAGGCTGGTAGGGGAAGTGGGAACAAACAATGACTCTTTCTTTTCATGTTAAATGCAAAGACACTTCTCTTCCAAGTGAGCTAATGAAGTGATCCATTCACAGATATGTTTGTCATGTGACGAGAGGATTCATCTTGCGGTAACTTCGCTTCATCCAATAGCTTCCATTTTCAAGTAGCTGAATCAAACAAATGTACTCTGATGCAGTGATACATATAGAATTCTTTCTGTGAGCGAAACTTGGGCTTCGAGAATCTCACAATCTTGTAGTGTAAAGGCTTTGATCTTTCAATCATTAGGCCAGATTCTATAATATCATATTGTATCTTTGGATTATGTATCCTTTACCATTGTTTGATAGAAGGGTTGCACACATACTGACATGGTCCATTATGTGCATGGCAAAGCAAAACTCCTTGATTCGTTGATGACACAATCTCTATATGACCAGGAAGAAAACTAAATGATATTTAAGGGTGGGGCTTCAAAGCATCAATTGAAACAAAGGAAACTTGATATTCTTTCCTGATCATGCTTTGAATAAGGAAATAAGAGACAATGTTAGTTCTTTGGATGTGCAGTTTTGTAAAAAGGGACGTATAGGTTAATTTGTTGTACTTCTTAGAAAGAAGCCTGCATTTCGTTATAGTCTCCATTAATGAGCGCGTCAAAACTTCATAGATGGCGTCTCAGCATATGTCACCAGCTAAATCCATGGTAGAGTAGAGAGTCCTATTACCGCAAGCTATGTTTATGGATTGGTGGCTTGAGTGAATCCTTCTTGACACTATAGAGGAAAATAGAATTGGGGGACCTTTATTCCAAACTGCGAGCATGCATCCTTCAATGTATGAGTATGTTTTATATGATAAACTCGTCCTTCCGGAGTTGACATATAGTTGTAAGTCTTGTATAATGAGATAAGAATTTTAATTCTTGTTCAATACTTTGCAATGAAAATTTCCTAAGTAGTGGCCATTGTGTCAACCACAAGTCTTGAATTCAAGATGCTTCAAGAATGGCTTACTTTGATTCAAAATGAAGGTAAACATATAACCTAAGGGCAGGTTCTATTCATTATATGAGATAAATGGTAGGTTGATTATCTAGTTTCAAAAGGATCTCATATTTGCCTAGTGCCGATCTTCGTAAAGACAATATAGGGACGTTGCGAGTAATAGGTAAAACACGTATGCCCACCATTTCCAAGCAGACGCTTAGATATGAATTGGGTGTTTCACGCATCTGAACCCTAACAAATATCGATAATCTCCCAACTAATTTAGAAGTTTGTGTGTGCTTTAAAAATTTAAGACATGTGATGCATGAGGCAATTCTATATAATGTATGAACAAATATGTACAAAAATTAAAGCGCGTAAGTAAATAAATAAAGAAAATGCATATTAATTGTAAACAAGCAAACTAAACAATAAAATATAATGATCAGATACAAACAAAGCTTAGTACGCAATGTCCTAGTAGAGTCGCCATTCTGTCGCACGTGTGCGGTGTCGCGACGAATAACATCCACTCTCGAAATATATTTGGAAAAATGTGAAGACAAGGAATTCTTGTCTTCTATTAATGGAATGAGGGAATGAAAGTCGTTACCTAGTATTTTGGTCACTAGGAACCTTAACTAGTCTTAAAGATTAGGTACTAGTTACGTAAAGGGAAGGTATTAGCACCCCAAATATGCCATACCTAAGATAAGCTGCAATGTTTGATTGTCTGATATATATTAAGGTGTTATTGTAATTCTAATTGTTGGTCCATCTATGGTTTAAGAAAAGTCCTCTTCGGTAAGGAGATCTTTATATTATCTGGTAAAAACCTAACCGTTCTATACCAACAAAAGAAATACTTTTTTAATATTGAGAATACATTTTACTTGTAAATTTGTAATCCTAGATACTAAAAGAAAACAAAATATTTTTTTGGATATTTTTGAAATATTTGCCTAGTTCTCATGGCTGCAAAGTTTGATTATCTGATATATACTAAGAAAGTTGGTCCAGATCAGCCCCTAAACAAATTTTGGGCCGAGACACGGCCCAAGGCAGACACTAGGTCGAGACTTGACCCAAAGACACTGAGCCGAGACTCGACCCAAAATAGGAGCTAGGCCGGCACTTGACCCAACTAAACTGTGCCGAGAATCGGCCTGAAACAAAGGCTTGGTAGAGACTCAACCCAAACAAAATTAGGTCGAGACTAGCCCAGCTATTTGTGCTATATGTAGAGCGAATTATCATTTTACATGCAGCAACCTCACTGCACGCTAGGAAGAAGAGGAGTGGCTATGAGAGAAGGTTACCTGGCACAGGCGGCGGTGCAGCTGGCAGTGACGATGGCTAAAGGCAGTGCTGCTATGGCGACGATTGGGAGCAGGTGGAAACTGTTGTGATTCTTCTTCTTTTCTGTGTTGAGACAGACTTTTTGTTCTTTAATTTTGTTCTCCTCTTCGTTCTCTCTCTCTTTATGGTTTCTCTATTTTTCCTCCTCTCTATTTCTATTTCTCCCTTTTTAAAAACATATTTTCCTCTTCTTTGAACTCTCAGGCTAGCAGTAGCTACGACATAACACATATGAGAAATGGGAGGGTATGGCTCTCCGAACTCTCTTTCTTTCATAGCCTTTTTCTTTTCTTTTTTTCTATCCTCACTTTTTTCTTTGTCTCTCCATCTAAAAATTCTCCTCCTTTTTATGTTTTTTAGTTCTCTCGTTCCCTTTCTCATAAAAATTTTCCTATGTTTCCTTCTACACTCTTTTTTTCCTATGTTTCCTTCTACACTCTTTTTTTCTTTTGTTTCTCTCTCTCTGGTTTTCTTTGTTCTCCTCTTTATAATCTCACCCGTCTTGTTTTATTCTTCTCCCTTTGCACTACTATTGAGCGGGGTATTTATAGGATAGCGGAAGCGAGAGCTACCCTACCTCTATCCAATCATAGAGACAAGGGAAGGTGGCTAGGGCGACCTCTATGCAGCCGCCCCTAGGGCATGTCTCCCCTGTCTAATCTTCATCATGGTGGCAGGTGAGAGGCATGAGTTGTGTCAGGGTTTGGGCAAGTGGGGATAGAGAGAGAGATAATGGTGTTTTGAAAAATTACAGTGTTATTCAAAACGACATTGTTTCTTGCTTTTTTTTAATAGTGCATGAAACGACGTTATTTTACCCAAAACACGGCGTTTCATTTAAAAGGAAAAGGCATCAAAATGTGTCAATTTTCAAATCAGTCCTCAACTTTAGATTTGTTCAATCAAGTCCTCAATTGCAATTTTAATTGTAAGAATCAATTCAATTGCGTCCCTGCAAAATTCAATTGTCGGCCTTGAAGTTGGCTGCCTTTTTCATTTCAGTTCTTAGTCTTGAAATTATGCAATTTGACCCTCAATTGATCAATAAAGTTCCAATTATTTTAAGTTGGCCCCTGATTTAATCAATTTCAGCCCCTTTATTTACGTGCTTTTTCCAGTTTGGTCTCTAGTTTCAATTTTTTTCAATCAAGCCCCTAATTGGCCATCAAACTTCACTATTTATGCAATTAAGCCCTTGATTTGACCAAATCAACTCTGAAAAAATGTAATTTGACCCCCGAACTTTAATTTCTTTCAATTAAAGCCCAAATTGACTTAAAAAATCAATTTTTCTTGCAATGAAACCCTTCATAAATTCAATTAAACCTTCAATAAAATTTAATTGCGTCCATAAACATCTGATTTTGGACTTTTCTTCCTCAAATTGAATTTTCTTTGTCAATAAGATTCTTATCAGTTAACGATATACTGTCAAATTTCAATCTTTGTATTTTTGAATCTCCTTAACCAATTTTTGACCATTTTCTAGGCGGTCCGGAATCTTCTTCTCACTACTATTATTTTTTTTATTTCTTTCAAAAAAAATTTCTCTTTTTTTATGGGGACCTAAAAATAGGTGACAACATTGACCATTTATTCTTATGAATTAAAATTTTAGTGATTATTGGAATATTGGTAAAATTCTCATTGATTCAATAAACTGATTATTAAATCCAAAACACATGCTAAAATAAAACATACTATATATTTTATTTTATTATTTTTTTTGTAAACAAGATATGATTTTTGTATTTTCAAAAGACGCAAAAGGACACACACACACACACACACTACATTGGGCAAAAAAAAACATTTTTCATGAAAAGAAAAGTACCCAAAATAAGCCTAAATGGTGTTTGCCAAACACATCATTAAACGAAATAAACCTTAACAAAAAAAAAATAACAGCAAACCAAACATGACCTAAGGACTGACCTAATTTTGACCCGACTAGATTGACTCGACCGGGTTGACCTAACTAAGGTTAACCCTGACCGCGTAGACTTGAAAATAAACCAAAACAATATCTAGGACTGAAACAAATCCAACATAAGAAAAACATAAAAACTCAAAAAATTCTTAAGAAAAATGGATCAAAAACAGAAAGAAGGAAGAACACCAAGAATATTTAAACATAAACCCAATAAGATGCATCCTAAAATAGACCAGATTTCAAACAAACAAAGGCATGGTTTTATTCCCAAGCATGCATAGATAAAAAAAATCTAGCATAAAAAAACAATCGATTATCACTCAAATGTTGCGATTTGATCAAAATATATTTTGAGCAGTAAAAAAAAAACTTAGAATCTAAATGCATTAATTTGTGTTATTAATGCTTTTTAAACTTAGATTATTTTCTGATCAAGTTGTTTGAAAGGTTCTATGAAAAAAATTGGAGCAAAATTGGTCCAAATCATAGAGTTAAGACAATGTTCTTTTTAAGAACACTATCTAAAACCTAGAAAATGAACCCAGAAAAACCCAGCCAACTATTCAACCCTAGAATGGTCATTTTAGGCCTTTAAAACATACTTTTTTCATCCCAACAAATCATATTATTAATGACAAACATAATTGAAACAAAAGAAACTAACAATAATGAAAAAAAAACATCAAAAACAATCATTAATCTTCATTTCCAAAACTTCCAACTTAAAACAAAAGGCATGCTTAACTAACATGGGCTTTGAAAATGACATTTTGACATTCTAAAATACTAAACCATGACTCAAAAACCTAAAACCAATGCATCAACTCCTTACTACCATATTTGGCAGTCATTGACACATTTAAAACATTGCATTAAACAATAGAAATCAATTCAGCAAGTCTCATTGACTCCACTTTCAAGGTTTGTAGGTATATATCTCCCAAGCTTGAAATCTTCAAATAAGAATGGATTTCTAATGTTTCCTTCCCTTTCTTCTTATCTCCAAACCCGGTAAAAACAAATTGAACCCCTGGAATCCTAAATTGGATTGGATTTCTTAAACCTTATTCAAAGTTTCTCATCTTCTCTCTTTTTCTCTTTCTCTTTTCCCTATTTTTCTCCTCTCATTACCTCTTACTTTATAGGCTAATTGAAAGCTTCTGGATGAGTTTGTTAGGGTTATAACAAACCAAAACAAGGCTGGTTTCACCCCTGGATCAATGATTTTGGCTTTGGAAGGTTTTGTAACAAACTTGGAGGCCAAGGTGAAATGTTTCTCACTTTTTAATCTTGAGAGAATGATTTTAAACATCTGATAAAAACCCTCTTGGAGTTTTCAAGTGTGAACACACGAAAGAGTTGGGTGGTTTTGTGTAGATGAATGTCTCAATTAAAGCTGACTGGGTTGGCCTCTTTCATGACTTTGCCGAACCAATATCGATGTCAACATCGCTAAAGATCACCTGATCATGGTAGAGAGGGTGCATACCTTTTAATTGGATCCATTCTTGCTTAATTTTAAGGTTTGTAGCTCCATATTCATTCATTTGAAAGTGTCAACTCAATCAGTATGGAATCTGAAAATGTAGTGATGGCTGACCGGGAACAAGATGTTATTGAGATCATTGGAGAAAATGGGATGGAAACATTTGATTTCATGATAATGGGGTTATAGAGGGGGTGCATACCTTTCAATTAGATCAATTCTTGCTTAATTTGGAGGTCTATAGCTACATATTCATTTGTTTGAAAGTGTCGACTCATTCAAAATGGAATCTGAAAGTGTAGTGATGGTTGACTAAGGACAAGATGTTGTTGAGATCATTAGATAAAATGGGATGTAAACCTTTGATTTCATGGTAATGGGGTTGTAGAGGGGGTGTTTATCGATTAAATGGTGGTGGTTATAACCTTAGAGGTAGTTGGAAATGCTATATTCACTCACTTGAAAATGCTTACTCAATCAGCCATAATTGTCGAAAAAGAAAGTGCATAGTAGATGACGACGTCGTTTTGGCTAAACCTAACAAATTAGGGTTTTTTAATTTATGTTCTAGCAAACTTTAATTGAATCCTTATTCTTTCCATTTATTTTAATTTTATCCATAATTTCCTCTTAAACTCTTAATTTCATGCAATTTCACCCCTGTCAAATTCAATTGATAGCCCTAGATTTGAGCGTCTTTACAGTTTAGTCCTTGATTTTTGATTTGTTTAATTGGACCCTCAATTAATCAATAAAGTTTTAATTTTCTTCGATTTGACTAATGATTTCACTGATTTCAGTCCCTGACGTCAAGCACTTATTGCAAATTGGTCCTTGGTTTACAAATTGTTCAATTAAGTGCCTACTTGCCCATCATACTTTGAATTTTATGCAATTAAGCCCCTGATTTGACCAATTAAACTTTCTATAGTCCAATTTAAGTCCCTAAACTTTAATTTGTTTCAATTAACATCCAAATTGACTCTGAAAGTTGATTTTCCTTGCAATTAAGTCCTCAATAAAATTAATTAAACCTTCCAAAATTTTAATTGATTCCTTAAACACTTAAATAAAAATATTTCACCAATAGGGCCTTTTATCAATCAAAATTAGATTGTTAATTTTATTGATCTTATACATTTTGGTCTCCTAACTTTTTACTTGTCGTTTTGGTCCTTCACCACCAACCTAGCAACCATAGCTTAAGTATGTTTAACAGAACTTGTTTGAATCATCAAAACAATAAGAAACAAAAAAAAAATCAAAAGTAAAAACAAGCAAAGTCCATGATGATAGTAAGCAAAAATAACATCTCTTTAAACGTAAACATTATTCCTTTTATTAAACTTATTGTCCTTTAGTTCAAATATCATGCTTACAATTTCAATAAACCTAGCAAGCTACCCTAAAACAATCTAAAACACATCAACTTCAATACTTAACACATCTTACAATGACTTTAAAAATTAATTAACCAAATATTAAAGCATGCAAAATAGCATTCTATACTAACATTTCCCATTCCATTATCATATTCTAACATATTGAAACAAGACAATTAAACAAATTAAGCACATATAAGCTATATTCAAGGCATGCTTAAACATCTCAAAACAAGAACCATTTCAAACTAAAAACGGCTTCAAATGATGCTGAAAAAAAAAATATTACGAGTAATAATTTAAAAGACAAAACAAAAGGGAGAGGGTGTGCTCGTTGAGCTCCACCCTCTCATCAAAGTTTGAAAGTTTACCTTGTAAAGAGAATTTTGATCCATTCTTTGGATTCTTTACTTCTTTCCTCTTGATTTTCAACTTCTTTTTTTTTTTAATCTTAAATTGATTTAGATCCACCGTATTTGCTTATTAAAACATAATCTTTATCACTTATGCTTCAATTCTATTCTAAGTATTTTATTGGTTTCTATGTAATTCCTTTCTTCTCTCTGTTATTTTTCAGGATTTGCCTGTTATATGCCCTGTAGTTAATCGATTGGTTACACATGGCATTATTATATTTATATAAATACATATTTATTATCAATAAAGGCTTAATTTATCTTTAATATTCATATAATTTTAGATTAATGAATCTAGAGTAAAGATAAAGTTCATGGGAAAAAATACTTTGCAAAGGAAATTATAAAGTTGTTATAATTATGAGATTTCTAAAAAATTTCATGTTGATGCTCTCTTAAATATTAGATATTTATTAGAGTCGTAGAGACTGATACATATTATGTTATTTTCTTTATGTAAGGAAGCGGTTATTCTCATAAGCTAAGGTATAAGGGATACTTAGAACTAATATGTAGGTGCTTGTTATAAAACATGTAAATTGAACTGATCCATATAAGAATTTTATATGGAGAAACCCCCATGTCTATGAAAATGTTCACGTGATGGTTATGTAAATGATTCTTAGACTTGAGATCAATAAGCCATTTTATGTAGAGAATATTATGCTTTGATCCTATTACAGGTTATCTTAATTGAGATAATGAAAGGAAAGACATTGGGTGTAACATATACTATATGAAGGTATTTGAGTGATCAAAAGATGATTTATCATCCTAGGTGAATTAGGAAAAATGTTTCATCTGTTCTCAAATAGTATTGATTGGAAAATCCTTAGCCAAGGTGAAATGAGATTTGAAAAGAGTTTCAAATTGAACAAGCATGATGTTAATAATTCAAATGATCAATGACTATTATGTAAAGAACAAGCATGATTTAACATGGCAGATATACTCCATGCTTTAATGTTAAATTGAAAGGATATTAATTACAGTGAGAAACTGGTCACTGAAAGGTTAAGCCAAAACACTAATGACTTTTTTAATATTTAAGAGATTATGATACGTTGCTAGATATTGTACCTGATCTTCAAATATAAATTAATTAATTGTTGAACTGATAATAAATTAAATTATTTAATTTATTTAATTATAATTATAATTTATATTTGGGGATAATATATTAGGAACCTAATAGGTCACTTACATGAAGAACCATTAGTCAGAAATTAAACTAAGATGATTTAATTAAGTATGCAACTTGATTAAAATATATTTTAGGAATTAAGGACTAGAATATAATTAATACATGGATTATATTTCTAGACCTAGAAAAATCAAGTAATGACTTAATTAATTAAATTTCTAAAATTATCCTTAAATAATATATGGATATTATTTAAGGGACAAATAGATATTTTATCATTTATAGGGTTTTTAGGATTCCTTGAAAATATAAAGCTAAGCCTATTATATTTGTAAGTGAAAAAAGAAGAAGAGTGGTTCGTGTGGATTACCTTTGGAGGCTGGATAATTAGACGACTTGTGGTTTATGACAACTCAACTTTTAAAAAATTATTCAAAGTCGAAGAAGATCAGATATTCAGATAATAAATCCCTAAACAACTCTAGATCTATATAACCAAATCCTAGGGACTCCTAAATAATTTTTTTTCATAGTTTTCATTATGTGTATGATATTTGAAAAACACAACACTGCCTTTATTTTCTTTATAATTTCCTTTCCTAATATAGCCTTAAAAAGGGAGGTGGTTATGAAACCATTTATGGGTTTGAAGATGGTTTTTCAAAACTAGATCATATGAGATTTTTTCCCATTTTTTTACTTTGATATATTAGGAGATGAGTCTTCTCTCTTCTTCTTTTGTTATCCCTCCCCCTAGACATTTAACAAACTCTTAGAAGTTGGGAACTTTATAGCTGAAACTTGGCTGAAAATAGCTGTCTGAGGGTGCACCTTCCATGAATTAATCATGGGAAATAAGAGGTCATTACGACCAACTAAGCCACAGATCTTCTAGAGGAGGTGTTATTCTTCAACTAGGATCAAACCATGCTTGATTTGGTGTCTTGTATCTTTTCCACCATCGATCCAAAGTGTGATGTGACACTGCCAAATTTTACTGAACTAGACAAGGTTGTTTTGGGAAAAGAAGTTGAGGGCTTCCACGTGGAAAGTGGGGCACAAACATCGAAAAGGGGAGGCACAACCTTGTAAAGGAGAAGTTGCTTTGTCGAATGATGGTTGTTAGAGCTCCTAAAATGGTCGAAGATGTCACATTCATTCACTTGAAGGTGGTGACTTGATCAACCTTTTTTGCTAAAAAAGAAAATAAAATAGGTACATACGACATGTCACTATTTCTTCATTAAAAACGAGTGACATGTTGTCTACTTAAACCCTAAAAATTAGGGTTTTATAATTTGGGATTTTACAAATTTCAATTTGGTCTTTATTGTTTCAATTTAAGCTTAAATATCCTTAATTGAGTCAAAACTAATAAATTTTATGAAATTAGGCATTTGTCAAAAATTAATTGACACCCCTCAAGTCTGGTTCCTTTTTTAAAGTAGCCAATGGTGTCTAACTTGTTCAATTTAGTCCCAAATAAAGCTTTAAAGTTTGGTTTTCTTTAATTTAGTCTCTAAAAAAGTTCGGTGCAACCCCTATTGTCGTGCGTCTTTTGCAAAAAAGTTCTTGGTCTTGAACCTTTTCAATTTAGTCCTTAATTAACCCTTAAACTTTGATTTTCTTTACAATTTCATCCCCGATTCCATCCAGGTAAGCTTGTAAAAATTAAATTTGGTGATCTAAAATTTCATTCTTCTCAATTAAGCCTAAATTAAGCTTTTAAACTTAATTTTTCACCAATTAAGTCCTTAATCAAATTAATTTGACCTATAAACAGTCTAATTAAGTCCTTACACCTAATTAATTATTTTAATTTTAGTCTAAATTAATTAATAAACCTAATTAAACCCTTAATTAGATCCATGATTAAATCAAACCAGCCTATTAAAAATCTAATTAAGTCCTCATACTTAATTTTTAGGCAAATTTGTCCAATATTTATTTAAGTTAACCTTAAATTTGTATAGTCCTTTACATTTGGGTCCTTCAAGGGTGCAATTAAGTTTCTAAAAACATGAAAGATCCAATTTGATCCCTCGATTTCTCATTTATGCATGAAACGCCTTTTCAACCTGTTTTTACCAACCAAGTCGCTTGTCTTCTTGTATTTGTTTTAATTTTTCAACTATTTTTTAAAAACAATTGTATAAAAGAAAAGGATAATTTTAGGGGATCCCAAAATTGGGTTACAACATTCCTTACACCAAGTATGCAAACCTAGTTATTTATGTTTTAAGTTATTGTATTATTGTATTATGGTTTTTTTGTATTTATAGTGTACTTTGCCTGTATATTTTTAGAGTTTTACAATCTTTTCATTGAGAATTAAAGTTTGATTTCTATTTTAGGGTTTGTTTGTGATTTGGGAAAATTTAAATTTGTTTGTAATTTGATGTAATTGATTTTGATTTTATAACTTAGGTGTGTTATACTGAAAGAAATTATAGGTTATTTAATTGGTAACAATCATATTTTGTTAATTTTATTGTTAAGTTGGAAATTTTAGGGAATTTATTTTTTTATGGAATGGATAACAATTAAATAGTATTAATTTAGATTGAATAAGTCTAAATTGAACAAATAATAGATAATTAGTTGGGTTATCAATTACTTGCTATTAATTAGATTTATTTAGTTGATGTTTTACACATCATTATTTGTTGTACAAAAATAATAATTGGTTATTAGATTTTTAATTTTTAGTTACCAAAGTTAAATCTTGAATTGATTGTTTTTAATAAATGTTGTCATTATTAATCTATCTAGGTTTCCCAAGTAATGGATTATCTATCATGAATGTATCTAGATTCACCTTAAGGGTTATATAGGGAAGATTATTGTAGAAGGGTTAAAGGTGTTGTGACGTGCACAGCGTCGAATGGTGAAGTTATCTCCTAGAATCAAAGGGATTTTGAGTTTAATTATAAATTTATGTTACAAGGTTCAGGAGTGGCCACCTAGTATTATGGTCACTAGAAAACCTAATGGTCTACGATAGTCTTGGTAAGGAGATTAGTTGTGCAAGAAAAAGATGCATCACTTTTAGTGCACCTTATCTATGGTAAGCTGCATCGTTGATTGATTGTTAATTTAATGCATGTTTTTATTTATTGGTCTCATCTAAGGTTCAAGGCAGATCTCTCTTCGTGAGGAAGCTTCTACCTTATTGGGTTAAATCTTAACTGTTCTAAGGTCTATATTTTAGCATCGCAATTATTTTTTATTTTGTATCTTTAGTACCTAAAGGTATACTTTACAATGTAATTTTATACCCCAAAATATTAAAGTCCACAACTAAACTTAAACACTCTTAACAATAAACTAACTAAACAAAATAATTATTGCGGAATTTTTGGTATTTTAGCTAACTTCTAATGGATAATCATAAAGTGATTATGATATTCATTTTGTATTTTTCTAACATAATAAAAATATAATTTTATCTTTAAAAGAATATACATAAGAAAAAACTGGTCGGGTGCATGAAAACAAAACATAGTTTTTTGTATTTTTGAATTGAGGAACTTTTTAAGATTTTTAATTTTTTTTTTTTTAATTTCAGAGAAAACCAAGTATTTTAATATTGGGTCTGTATCTTACAATGCAAATCTACAACCAATATTAAATAAAATTCTTGAAGAAAAAAACATTTTTTTGTGTTTTTTGAAACAAGGGAACTTTGATTTGAATTTTTGATTTTTTTTTGGAATTTCTAGAGAAAAATCAAGTATTTTTAATACTGTGTTTTCTTACAATTAAGTATACAACCTGATCTTAGGTAAAAGTGTTGGAAAATGCATAGGAACCCAAAAATATTTTTCAAAATAGTCCCTAATTTTTTTTAAGCTTTGTTATTAGGCTTATTTGGCTAAACATTAAAATAAAGGCAAACTAAAACTAAGAGAAAGACATTAGGGTGTGTTAGGTAAACACACCTTTAGTCTAGGGTTGGGCTAATTGGCCTCAAAGCCCAAGCCTAAACTGGTTGATTTGGGTTTGCTGAAGGCCCAATATTTTTTTCTTCTTTTCTTTTTTTAAGAGGAGCTGGACCTAGCCCATCCATGTAGGGTGGGTTGAAGGTGCACCCCATTTTACCCTTTGCCAATAGTAACAAGATGTGAATTAATTCATGGCTTGCATGAAAAACAAAAAAAGCAAGAAGGAATGAGAAGAAAGCTTACCTGGCTAGAAAATGGTGTTGTCCTTGCTAGTCCGTCATTCTAGGTGGCTAAATGTGGAGGCTAGTAGAGCTGGTGGTGCAGGTCTAGAGGTTGGTGATATTGGGCTTGCCTATGGTTGCTAATGGTTTGGATATGGCTAGCGGTGATAAATAGAAGGAAAAGAGTTGTCGATTATGTGAGACTGCTATGGTGGTAGAGGAGCTAAAGCTGAGCTATTGCTTGTTTACAGTTGTTGAAGTTGTTGTCGGTTTACAGTGGAAGAAGCTACTAGAAGGAGACCAGGAGACTGTGGACAACTCCACGGTGCACTTGAACAAAGAAGGAGCTTGTCTTTATTGGTGGCTAAAGGCATTCCTACTACTATTCACAGTTGAGGTTGATGGAGTTGCCAATCTAGAAGTGGAGAGGTTGCACTAGTGTTGTTGAGTGGTAGCTGGCGTTATCTTTGGTGGCTTACATTAGTTGTTAGAGGAAGAGAAAGATGCTTAGTTAGGCAACTAAAAAAATGGTATGTGAAGGAAAGTTTTTTTACTCAATTTTCACTTAGATTTCTCCCTCTTTTTTGCTTGAAATTCACCCATATTTATAGGGAATGAAAGAGGAACATGTGGTCATTATTAGGAATAAATCTTAGCCCTTGATTCAAACAGGAAGGATCTCAACCGTTGGCCAAAAGTCACCATGACAAACTATGAAACTGGGGTGTCAAGGCTGATCGGGTCAGCCTTTTTGGGGCGGCGTTATGGCGGCTATAGAGACAATCAACCAGCGGGAATCATGCTGGGGCATAGTACGGTGTTGAGCCATACGAGTGATGTCTTGTTTTTCTTGTATAGTGGAGAGATAAGGCATTAAATTCCTGTGAAAAGTAGCCACTCAGACAGCTTTTGAAGTACAAAAGGTTGAAGATGATGAATAGTGGCCTCTTTTTTTTATATTGGTCAATACAACATCGTTTTCTACCAAAACCAACGGTTTTTTTTTTTTTGACAAAATGCATTGTTTCATTTAAATAAAATAATGTCTTGTTGACACCTTTAGGGTTTTAATTTGGAATTTGACTCAAATTCTATTTAGTCATTTGACTTTTGATTTCAATTAATAGCATCTCTAATTGATTTCAAACTTTTAATTTTATGCGATTTTACCTTTTCCAAACTTAAATATCAACCCTGAACTTTAGCTCCTTTTCATTTTGATTCTTGGTTTTTTATTTATACGAATTGATCCTCAATTGACCATTTGACTTTCAAATTGCTTCAATTTCACCCCTGTTTTCAACCAAATTGTGTCATCAAAGTTTAACGCCTATTTTGAAAAGGTCATTAGTTGTGAATTTCTTCAATTTGACCACTAATTGACCCTAACCAATTCACTTTGTAAAAATTAAATTTGGTCCTTTAAAATTTCAACTCAATTAAGCACAAATTGGGCTTCCAAACTTAATTTTCACCAATTAAGTCCCTAATAAAGTTAATCTTGTACATTTTGGTCTCCCAACTTCTTACTTGTCATTTCAATCATTCACCACCAACATGGGCAGTCTTTTAGGCTTTTTTTATGTTTATTCTCTTGTATTTTTTTAGATTTTCTTTTTTCTATTTTTTAAATTTTTTTATAGGGTAAAAAAAGGGTAACAACAATGTTCATAGACAACATCTTGGTCTATTCAAGCTCGTACTTAGAGCATGACCAATATTTAAGGTAAGTACTATTGACCTTGAGAGAACATTGATTATATGCCAAACTTAGCAAGTGCGAGTTATGTATGAAAGAAGTGATTTTCCTATGACATGTTATATCGGCCGAAGGAATATCAATGAATCCTAGAAAAGTTGAGGCAATATTGAAATGGAAAAGACCTACGAATATGACTAAGATTCATAGTTTTATTGGATTAGCAGGGTACTATTAAAGATTTTTAGAGGGGTTTTCCACCATAGCTATTCCCATGACCCAATTGACTTAGAAATAGATAAAATAAGGATGGATAAAAGAATATAAAGAAAGCTTTCAAGACCAAGAATTTTCGATAGTACCCTACTAATCTAAGAAAATCTCAGTCACATTTATAGGTCTTCCATTTCAATATTGCACTGGCGTGCCCGTGTCGATAGTTTCAGACCGAGACCCTAGGTTAACCTCCTAGTTGTGGTGTGAATTAATTTCCTATCCCCACCTCTTCCCAGCATACTAGCGTTCGACACTTTCTATCATATAAAGCTTTGTAAGGAGCCATTCCTGTTGTAGCTTGGTAGATATTGTTATAGGTAAACTCTACTAACAACACATGATCTTCCTAACTCCCTATAAACTCCAATATACAGGCCCTTAATAAGTCTTTTAATATTTGAATGGTTCTCTTAGATTGACCATCATTCTGGGTATGAAAAGTTATGCTTAGATTCAACTTTATTTCCAAAGCCTGCTATACACTCGGCCACAACCGGGAGGTAAACCTGGGGTCTTGGTCTGAAACTATCGACATGGGCACTCTAGTGTTCGCACGTCTTTTAGAAACAGAGGGACTAGTGGTCTATAGTGATGCATCAAAAAAAGTTCTAGGCTGTGTATTGATGCAACACGGTAAAGTGATTGCTTACGCCTCAAGATAGTTAAAAAGCCATGAGGTCAATTACTAGGTGCATAACTTAGAATTAGTCATTGTAGTATTTGCTCTGAGGGTTTGAAGGCATTATTTATATGGGTCCCAGGTCAAGATATTTATGAATCATAAAAGTTTAAGATATCTAATAACATAGAAGGAATTGAATATGCAACAAGGACGTTGGGTGGAATTAATCAAGGATTATGATTATGTAATTGAATACCATCCAGGGAAAGCAAATGTTATTGCAGATGCTTTTAGTCGCAAGATTAGGTCAATGGTGGCTTAGTGGGACAATTCAAATGGAAGGGAATTGTTAGAGCTAAGAAAGATTGGTGCTTAAGTAGAGGCAAGACCATAAGAGTCTTTGATAACTCAATTAAAAATAAGATCAACACTCCAGGACAGGGTGCCTAAGGCTCAATGAAAAGATGTCAAAGTTGGTAAGATAAGAGACAAAGTAAAGTCAAGAGTTGAGACATCATACCAGATTTTAGACGATGACATGATAGTCATAGAAAGGTGAATGTACTTGTTAAATGATGAAACACTAAAAAAAGGAAATTTTACGAGAAGCTCATGAGTTGAGGCTTGCAACACACTGTGGGAGTACAAAGATATATCAAGATTTAAAAGAATTATATTGGTGGATGAATATGAAAAATGAGTTGGCTGAATACATGGCAAGGTGTGGGATCTATCAACAGGTAAATATGGAACACTAGAAACTAATTGGGTTGTTACAACCACTACTAATACCTGAGTGGAAGTGGAAAAACATCACAATGGACTTTGTATTGGGTTTACCTAGGGAAAAGAGGGCATCAATGCGGTTTGGTCATAATCGACCGACTAACCAAATCTGCACTTTTTTACCTGTGAAAATGGTGGACTTAGTGGAAAAATTAGCAAAATTGTATGTGAATGAAGTTGTGAGATTACATGAAGTGCCCATGTTGATAGTTTTAGATGGACACCCCAGGCTTACCTCTTGGTTGTGGCCAAGTGTATAGCAGGCTTTGAGAACAGGTTGAATTTAAGCACAACTTTTCATAACCAGACTGATGGTCAATTTGAGAGAACCATTCAAATATTAGAACACTTGTTAGGGACCTGTATATTAGAGTTCAGAAGGAGTTAGCAAGATCATATGTCGTTAGTAGAGTCTACCTATAACAATAGCTACCAAGCTACAATAGGAATGGCTCCTTACGAAGCTTTATATGGTAGAAAATGTCGAACGCTAGTATGCTGAGAAGAGGTGGGAGATAGGCAGTTAATGGGCTAGAATTGGTACAGGTTACCTTAGAAAAGATAAAGATCATAAAAGATAGGATGAAAGCAATCCAAAATAAGTAGAAGAGTTGTGCGGATGACAAGAGGAGACCTTTAGAATTTGGAATTGTCGATAAAGTATTTTTTAAGGTTGCACTGTGGAAACAAATGTTAAGACTTGGTATGAAAGGAAAATTATTGTCAAGGTTTATTGGGCCCTTTGAAGTCAATAAAAGGGTTGGACTTGTAGCCTATAAATTGGTGTTGCCTCCACATATGGCTAAGATCCACGATGTGTTTCATAATTCCCTGTTAAGAAGAGATGAAGTGGATCCATCCTCAAACCTACCTCAGATTCCTCTAAAAATTGATATAGATTTGACACTAGAAATGAAACTAGTGAAAGTGTTAGATTATAGTGAAAAGGAACTGAGGAGTATGAAAATTCTGATGATCAAAGTATCACAGAGGAACTCTTAAATTGAATAGGTGACCTAGGAAAGAAAATCTGAAAAGAGAAAGAAATACCCTGAATTGTTTCTAGATTCAGGTATGAGGTTTAAATTTCAAAGATGAAATTTTCTTTTTGGATGGGAGACTATAAAAACTCGATTATAAACTAACTCAGCCGGAAATAAAAAGAAGATATTTTATTTTTAATATGAAAATAAAAAAGGGTTGGAACAAAAAATAATAATAAAATAAATAGATAAGTATATGAGAGGGATGAAATTAAACAAAGAAAAGTGATAAGACATTAATTAATTGAGAAGGAAATGATGGCGGTAAATTGGGAAAAAGCTAAACTAAAAGGGGTCAATGTGCAAAATTAAAAGTTTAGGCTATATAAATACCTAAATTTCTTCTCTTCACTGACAATTTTGAATGCTAAAAGAGGGGGCAGAATTCTTGAATATTTTTATTCAAATTCTTTCCTAATTCACTCAAATAGGGGAGAAATTAAGTGTAATTAGAGAAGTTGAGTTGTGTTTAGGGATCAAAATGGTTGATTAAGAGATTATAGAATTATTTTGAAGAGATAAAAAAATATCAACAGTGGTTTAGGGAGGAGGAGAAGGGAACTTGGGGTTTTCTTGCTTTCCTTCCTTGAAAAATTCTTCCATTTAGGTAATGGATCTATTCTATGTAATTAATTATTTTAATTTCATGCCTGGATGAAGAAATGAAATTGTTTATATTATGTGAAATTAGGGAATTGTATTATGAATTGTGTAATGATGCAATTTATGACTTGTTGATGATTATAAGAATGTGTCAAGATTGGGTAATTGGTTAATTTAAAAAAACAATAGAAGAAACAAACCATTTCTCTTTAGTAATGACTCTCGGCCAAGAGGAATAAATGAAAAAGAAATTGAAGAATTAATACAATTAGTTAAAATTATGATGAATAGCATGTTAATAAATATAAATGGAGTGAAAGAATAAGAATTTTTTTAAAAAAAAAAAGGCGATCCTCTTTATTGGTTTCGGCCAAGACTACAAAAAATGAGAGGGTTTAATTGTGGCCTTGATAGTAAAGGAAACATGTTTAATTAGGATTGATTTATGTGTTCAATATATATATATATATACATGAATCGTATTGAGTTGTGTTAATTTTAAATTTGAAAATTTTCTATGAAAAAAAAAATTAATTCTTATAGTAAACGAATGGTTAGTGATTCTTAAATTTTTGGCAATACAGGTGAGGCTATGGAGTTAGGCCAACAGTAGGGGACCACATCACACGTAGAAGCATCAAGTAAGTGTTAAACACCTTGAAATAAATTATTTGTTTATTTCTATAATTTTACAAGGAATTTCTTTTAATTGTAATTTAGTGTATAATTGTGAAAAAAATGGAAATAACACTTTGTTGAATGGACGTGTTGAAAGATTATTTACTGATTATTTGAAATAATATCATGTTGAATGGATATATCAAAAGATTATTTTCTAGTTAATATAAATAATATCATGTTAAATGGAGTGTTCAAAAATATTATTTCCTAAACAACCATGTATTATTGAGTATAAATATTAAATGGTCCTTATTTTATTTGTTTATTGTAAAGTGTAAAATTTAATTTTTACCTAATATATATTTGTCATATAAATATGTTGTTAGGTACCTTGCACCTTTGAGCTGAAAAGTAGATGCATAAATAAAAGCCTTTTGTTTAAATTAATTATGTATTTGGAGGCATTAATATTTTGTTGTTTTGTAATCTTTGTGTTTAAGAATTTAAATGTTTAAATTATCTTTGACTTACGATATAATTAAAGATATTGTCCATATCAAGCTAGTATATGGTTTTGTTGTATGCCAAACTAAACATATCTATTTTCTTAAGAAATTAATGCTTGCTATGAACAAATTAGTTTTAGAATTTTGTTCCATGAAATATTATAATGCTAACTCTACAAAAAAAAAAAAAAAACAAAGAAGAGGAAAGTTGATGTCTTGGTTGAGTTGTGAAGTTCAATATAAAAGGATGAACACTCATAGTTGTAAGTTGCAGGTTGAGAAATGCTTTAACTTGATAACTTGGTATTAAAGATATAAAGAAGACTCTGTTGATTTTTAAAACCCATGTTACAAAATTAATCAAAGTTAAATTGAATCCATGTAATAAGAAAAGGTAGATAAATAAATATTCATGCATAAAAGGAAAGAAACAATTATTGTTATTATTTTATTTTTATCATGTGCACAAGTATATACCTATCCTAAAAACGAATCTTTTCACATATATGCTTATATCAATTATATTTGCAAGTCATCAAGTTGATCAATCTATAAATTAAGTAGGAGTATTAATTAATTCTATACTAACCAAATTAACTAACTATATGAGAGTCCTTCAAACAAAATATGATTAAAAATAAAATCCATGTTACAAAATGAATCAAAGTTAAATATTATGTCATATTAATTATTTAAATTCCAGATCTACTCTTACAAAAAATAGAAAGCCTAAATCTAAAGTATATTAACAAGAAAACAACTTTTAATATTAAAGTTCATGCTTTTTTAATTTAATCCATATCTAAATAAAATTTTATCCATGTCGTTTTTTGATCTCATAATTAAATATCATACAAACTCGAAATTAAAAAGAATTGGAATAAAACTTTCTATTTTTTTACCAATTAATCTCATATCATATTATAAGAGGGGTTTCATTGCAACAATTAGAAGTTGGGTATAAATCTATAAGAGGGGTTTCATTGCAACAATTAGAAGTTGCAACAATTAGAAGTTGATGGTCAAATGCGTGTGTATAGAAAGAGTTTTTTGGTAGGGTTTTTTGGCTGGAACCCATTTTTATAATTTATATTTTTCTCCTTCTATGTTTTTTCCTCTCAAAACCTTTGAAATAAATTAATGAGCTTTTATTTTTTGTATTGCCTAAAATTGAACTTTGGCTACTACACAAACTTTATATTTTTCTACTCTATTTTATTTTCAAGCCCTATTTTAATTTTAACTTGGTTGATGACATATATTATTTTTTAAAATAAGGTTCTCATCCTTTAAAAAAAAAAACAATGTAATTAAAATTTTAGTTACAATTATATGTTCTCTTTTTCTATTGATTTTTTTTTTAATCAATGCACAACGAGTGAATATTATGGAATGAAATGCAATTGTCCTATATTACTATATCTTCAAAGAATGTAAACCCACTAATTGGTAGATCTTCAAAGAATTTTACTATATTTTCCGATTATTTTACTATATTGATTAAAATAATATCAATAATCTAAATTCAAACATTATTACACACCCTATTTTAGAAATAACATTATCACATGAAACTTAATTGTATCTTAAATTTGTAAAAAGAAAAGTGTGCCTCCAATTTGAAAATGAGACCACCATATAATATTTTTTTGAATAATATTGGGTTAAATTGGAAAAAATTTATGAATTGTGTATAATATATTTAATTTTTTGAGCATGCAACATGTTCATAATTAATTGATTGGTTATGAGATAAAATTATAATAAAATAAAACTATTTTTAAAATCCCGTTAACAACTTAATTTATATGATATTAGAATTTTAATGTTGAAGTAATACTTTAAATCTAACTATATTTATTCTTTAGTTAATTAAAAATAAATAAATATAATAAATCTATATAAGTTTCAAACTAAAAAAAAAATTATGAGTTACGTAGGCGAGGTACATACCTTCTCCTTTTATGCTACAACCTGGATTAAATTTGACCAAACCCAGTCAAATTGGAACTTTTCCACCAGGTGAGTCTTTAGGAGAGAGCAAAAATACCAGAAATCTTATGTACTTTTCTGAATTATTTCCACTACATAGGCCATACTAAACTTTATTACGGAATTGGGAGATGACATCAAGATATATACATGTACTTCTCTTAAATCCTTGCTCCCAGAATCCCATTTGACAATCTACACTAGACTTGATTTACTGAAACAAATAATGTATAATGTAATTAAACACAACACTAGGAATAGCAATTTCATCCTAATCCAATGATACCGACCTAAATAGATAGGAAATATTTTGATCGGATCAAGTGTCTGAGTAAAACCTGATGGTAAAAAATTAGGTATCGGGTTGGGTATATATACTAAAAAAATAAACAACCTTAAAATTTGAAAACATTACATGTATATCAGGCTTATTATATATTAAATATTTAAATTATAGCATTTAAATTCGAGTTGGGTTATGGATACTGATGGGTACCTCTAAATCAGATCATGTCGAGTTTGAGCATCAAAAATACATACTCTAATTAGGTTTTGATGGGATTTAAATAGTTATTTTGAATTCAAATTGGGATATAAATAGTAATTCCCTGTCACATGAATATCCATAATCATATCCTTACATGGCACCCTAATTCTTGATCACACAAGATGATGAAGTGGAGATAAATATCAAGTATGAGATGGGTTATAGGTGTTTGTGCATATAAACAAAGGGTTTTTAGAACTCTTGAAATTAAATTTAATTTTAATTTTTAAATTAATTTTTGTGTTTGGAATCCGGTGTTGATTTGACTTCCAAATAGAACTAAAATCATAAAAAATAGGTCTCAAATGATAGATTACAGTTGTCATAACCTGATTTCTATCCTTATTTTATTAACAGTTTTTAAAAATATTCAAAAATAGCAAGAAAAGCTAAAAATATATATATATTTGATGTATTTGTGTTATTTTGATATTTTCAACGTCTTTTAAAAAAGAATTTAAAAACTTGTTTTCAATTCGTTCAACTTTTAAGCGCCTATTTCAAAAGCATTGTTTATTTTTCTCGTCAAGTTGATATTGATGTTACCTTTTTAAAAATATCAAAATACAAAAATAAATAAAAAAATAATAGAAAATATTTGGACAAGAGGATCAAAAATTCAGTTCTTTCGATGAAAAGAGAAATCAACATCTTGCTTCATCCAAAGGGAAAAAATGAGGAATCAAATTGTTTTTTCAATTGCTTGAGACCAAGTAATTGAAAGAAAGAAAAAAAAACAAATTTATTTTTCCTATAAATAAGTATACTAAGGGTTGATTTTGGGGCCTTAACCAAATAAGAAAGGAATTAGTTATAGGGAACTTATACAAAAATGACTCCTTCTCTTCGAAAGAAAGAAAAACATCATAAATTAAGAAATGAAAGAGAAGGAATAAAAAATAATTAACTCTCACAGCCTCCTTTGAAGCAATTACAACAACTCTTCTGCGCACAACACCGTGACATTCCCTTCTTAGCATAGTCACAAGTTGCAGCAACATCTCCTTCTTCGAACCGTGATCACCATCATTTGGGTTTTTATATGGAAAATATAACAAAAAAAATATTATTCAACAACAATAACAACAATAATAATACAAGTAAACAAATTATTACATCGAACTCGTTAGCTCATAGAGGAAGAATAAAGAGGGTGTAGAAATTACTTTTAATTAGGATATAGTTAGAGCCTTCTCTGTATAAGATAAAACCTTCTATGTCGATTCGGCTATAACCATCCAATTTGTCATTACTTGGATTTGGTATATATAGCTTTGGTTTTGGGAGGTTTGATTTTTAGGTATACCCATCATGTGGCTTGACAATCTCTGGCTTTGGTATAGTTGATTTTGGTTGATCACAAACATTTTTTTTGTCATAACAATGATCGGGTTTCAGTATAGTTATCTTTGGTTTGGAAAGGTTTGGTTTTGGAACATATTCATAATTTAGCTTGCCATTGTCTTGCTTAGGTATGACCAACTTTTTTTTTGGGTCATTATTATTGGTGATGTCTCAAAAAATCCAAGTTGATGATAAAGCTTATGTCTTGGATAATTAGTTAATCTTTTAGTTCTAGTAATTTGATCAATTCTCTATAGTCAAGATGGTTAAAGGCAAGTGTCTGATACCTGTAAAAGGTTCTTTTTTGTGAATTTAAGGATACTATAATGATCAAGTCAATGATTTTTTTGAGAGAAAATGCAATAGTATTACAGAGAGATGCTTAGGAAATAAATATGCAGTAGAGAATGAAGATTATAAACCCTTTGTTTAAAGGATTCATTATTTATTTATAGCCCATAAGTCTTTTTACCGAGAGGAGGGGCTAAAATGTAATATTGCCCTGATAGTATTAAATGGGGAAAATATCTCTAACATATGTATTAATGTTCATGAGAAATATCTTTGATATATGTATTAATATGGATGAAAATATGGTGGGCACTTAAAAGACTTTTACATACCATCTCTTACACAACATTAATATTGAAGAGAATATAGCGGGTCTTTGGAGAACTTTTATATACTTAATAGGTATAAAGAGAGTAAAATTCAAAATATAGCTGTCCTAAAGGTAGGTGGGTCCCTCCTTTTATTGAGCTCAATGGAGGTGAGTCTTTCTCTTAGCTGAGCCAAAAGGAGGTTGGGTTTTATAAGGGGTTTTTGAGCCCTTAAATCTGGGTTTATCATAAGCCCAAAGTCTTTGTGATATTTATACACAAAGACTTGTAAACGTACTCGGTATAACAAGTTTGTTGATTTTTTTTTTTTTGCATGAGAAGCAGGGTGAAAACCTTGGTTAATGTACTAAAGAGCCTATGTGTAGGGTATGCCCTATGTTTGAAAAAAGTATGTAGAGGTAAACCATGGAGGAACTCATACTTAGAAAATTTTTCAGGAGGGTGAGGTGAAACCATACAGGAATTTATACTTAGAAAACTTTTTTAATAAGTGGAGAAACCCAAGAATGATGAGTCTATATTTAAAAAATATTCTAAAAGGCCGAGGGGAGTAAGTCCTTATCGATGCCTATATTTAGAAAGTTTCCAAAGGGCGAAAAGGATATACCCATATCAACTCTTATACTTAGAAAATTTTCTAAGGGGCAAAAGGGAACCCAATGTGGGTGGTGTTATTGCACTAAGGATACCAAGTTAATCTTTTTTTCTTTGAGAGCTATTGCATTTTTTAAGAGTTGAAGGTCTATAGCCTTCCTAGTGATGACATGGGGTGTGAAAGCCCCTCACTGGAGTGAAGACCAAACCTGAGAGAGTGATTCAAGATCATCCCTAGAGATAATATAAAGCTTGAGAGCCTATTTGGAGAGTTGTGTTAGTTCTCTAGGTTCCAGTTAGTCTTGGTGGTATATATTGGTCGTAGGACGGGGGTGTAAACCCCGAGAAATAAATTTTTGCATAAATTGCAAACTAAATAAATGGAAAATAAAAGTGAAGAAATTCATGTTCAAATTTAAATAAAACAAGAATTTAGAAACTTTTGGATATAAATTTTCAGACAAAATAATTTGAGATATTATAAATTTAACCCGAAAATATTGAGCATTAGATTAAATTAAAGAAAATGAACTAAACTAAAAAGTTAAGGGGTGAAATTATAAGAAATGAAAAGAGGTATAGCTGAATTATAAGAAGAAAAGTTATGAGGGCAAAAATAATACTCTTAAAAAAAATTAGGTCTAAGTGCAAAAAAGAGAAATTATAGGGTATAAATACCCCTCTCCCTTGCTTATCAAAAATCTACAATAACTATTAAGAGGGAAGGAGGAAGTTTTTGAATTGTTCTTGCCAAAGCAAGAGAGAAACACCAAAAATTCCAAGAACTCATCCAAGATTAAGGGTTTATAAGTAGAATAAACACTTGTGGGCAAGGGATTAATAAGAAATTTTAAAGGTAGAGAGGGAGGGGAGGGTCGGCTGTCATTAAAAAAAAAAGGAGTAAAAAATTTTGGCTGGTTAAAGATTGAAACCTTAATTCTTACCAGGTAAGGAGTTCTAAACATGGTTCTATGAGTCGTTTCGAATCAATTACGAATCGATGTCTTAGTGTTGAATTTGAATTAAGGTTCTTAGATTTGAATTAGGAGAAATGTATTAATTATTAGAATTAAGTTAATTCATGTGTTGTATGTGATTGGAGGCATGAGATCATGATAATTCATCAAAGAAAATGTATGGGTAATTGAGTTAGGGGTGGTCGGCCATATGAAGAGCAAAAAGGGAAATAGGGAAATTATGGTTTTCCTTATTGAATTTATTATAATAGGTTGTTTTTTTATGTGAATGTGTGTGTGAATTGAATGAAATTAGCATGAAAGGAATGAAGAAACTCTTGGTTCCTTAAGGTTAAGGCCATGCTTTCAGTCAATTATGCATTAAAGGGGGAGGATGTTTAATTTGACATATTTAGCTTGATGACGTGTGTTTAATTGTATTGAAATGAGAAAAAAAAATACATGTTGAAGTGGCAAAGATTGTGTTTAGAAGAATATTATTTGGAAAGTTTGTAGAATCGATAAAAAAATGTTTTATTTTAACATTAAGAGGGGAGATTGACATAATTAGAGTAAATTAGATCTTAAAAGGTACTTTTGACACTCTTATATGGTATGTGATATAGCTAGGAGTTAAGATAAAAGAGGGAAGTTAAATTGTGAATGTTATGTGTAAATGGAAAGGTTGACGAATCTAGATAGATTGCCTCCTAACTTTCGAAGAGAATTCAGGTAGGAGGATGAGAGCATTTGGATCAGGTTCCTCATAAGAATTGTAGTTTTGGATGTTGACTAAGTAAGGAAATTGATCTTACTCAATTCATAACTATAGAACTCTAGTTATGAGTCACCAACCGAGACTGAGTCATGGAAGGCCCTATAGAATAATAGGTATGATTTGTTGAGGAGTAATTTTGAGTGTCTTGGGGGGCAAAACTAGGTTCTCCTCCCTTCATGACTTGTATACCCGTGTCTCAGCTTTCCAACGAGACCAATCTTGCTTGAAACAGAGTCCTGGAACTTAGGATATAGTCAAAAATCTAAGAAGAGGTTGGAATGTCCATCTCAAATCTGATTATGTCTGGATACATTGGGTGCACCATTTCTACCTGCGTAATGGAACTATTTGGACTACTTCTACCCACCATTCTTCCTCTCCCATGTGGAAGTCTATTATCTTCCTTAAGAGACTACACCATCTGGCACAATGGAAGTCAATCCCGGAGTATTGCTTTGACGAGTGGCTGGAATTCTGGAATGGATAAATTTATGTCTCATGCTTATAACTTCTTTCGACCATCTGGCTTTCTAGTCTTATAGGAAAGAGTTGTTTGGGAAAAATGATCTCTACCAAAGCACTGCATCATTTTGTTGCTGGCAGTTCAGAGGAAGCTTCGAACTCGAAATAGGTTGTCTTTTCTTCTTAGTGATCCCCTTTGTGTGTTCTGCCAGCATGAGGAGGAGTCACATGAACATTTTTTTTTGCATGTGAATGGACATGTTGCTTGTGGGGAAAGATTAAGTCCTGGTTGCGGATTGGCAGGAGCATGACGACTTTGTATAGTGCTCTGCGTGGTCTAAGGTTTAGGAAAAGTAGTCTTAAAGCTCGAATGCGAAGAGTTTCCTTGTGCATCGGTGTCTACCTTATATGGGAAGAAAGGAACAAGCAGATATTTGAAGGAAAGTACTTGGGGGTTGATAGAGTCTTCAGGAGATTTCAAGTCTTATTCTACACAATATTCCACTTCCATGCTGCGGGCCACTCCCGACTGAATATTGGCTGAGTTTATTTTACTTTTGTTGTTGGGATTACATGCCTCCTATTAATGGCCCTTGTGTGTTTCAGTAGCCATTGGTGGTTTCTTAACTGCAAATTGCGTCACCTGTTGGATTTTCTTTTTGGTGGTATTCTTTTTGGTTGGTTATCTTTGGCACCTGGTAGATCCTGGGTTCCTTAGCTAATCAATGTGATACTTTTGGTTTTCTCTCTAGGTAATTGTCTTCCTGTATTTTTTATGAATGGGAGCATGTTTCCTTTTGCTTCTGATTTATACATGTGTATATATGACTTGCCAGCTTTATGGTTTGTTTCATTTTGATTTATTATATTCTTACATTTGATAAAAAAAAATGTAGGGCAGAGCTGGTGACCTTGAGACAAAAGCTTGTTGATATTATGTCCTTCCTAGAGGTCAAAATCATAAGATGTGACTCGAGTAAGTAAGAGCTAAAAAGCTATTAAAGCTTACTACAAAGACTCAAACTTTTGAGAAAAACAAAACACCATGAAGAAAAGGGGACCTATATTTCTCATGTAAGTATACATGCATATTGATCATAATGCATTACTTTTATCCCTGATAGATTAGCGTCTCACCATCATTTTCTTTTGAGCGTGCCTTTGAGCCCTTGTCGCTTGGGTAATGTATTTTCTAACTCTACCTCCTTTAGAGTGCGCCTTTGAGCCCTCGTCTCTCGGGTAGCGCATTTTCTAACTCTACCTCCTTTTGAGTACGCTTTTAAGCCCCCATCTTTCAGATAATACGTCCTCAGGCACTATCCTTTTCTTTTGAGCCCTCACATATTGAGTAGCGCATTTTCTAACCCTATCTCTTCTTGACTGCGTCTTTGAGCCCTCATCTTTGAGATAGTATGCCTTCAGACCCTATCTTTTTTTTAGCGCGCCTTTGAGCTCTCACCTCTTGGGTAGTGTATTTTCTAACCCTACCTCTTCTTAAGTGTGCCTTTAAGCCCTCATCTCTCATATAGTGTGCCTTCATGCCTTATATTTTCCCATTACAATAATATCACTTTTCACCACTTTGAAAACTCTTTTTATTTTTCACCTAGGTAGGTCACCCATTATAATATGACCACTTTGAAAATCTTTTCATTTTCCACCTAGACAAGTCGCCCATTACAATGAAACCACTTGAAAACTCTTTTTCATTTTTCATGAGCAGGTTACCCACTACAAGATTTCACAGTTTTATCGATGGGCACAATCCGTTGGTATGAGATTCAGACTTCGTCAGTAAATTTTTTATCGACTATATCCCCGATGGCAAGTGTCCGTCGGCATGTCTTCGTCAGTAATACCACATTCCGTCGCTAAGTCTGTCAAGAAAAAAATATTACCAATAGTTTTACAAACGAAAAATGCACGCCAAAAAAAATTCCCACTAGAAATATACCAACAGATTTATTCCATCTGTGATTGTGGCATTTCCAGTAAATATTTTTCAACTCTCTGTAAAATACCGACAGACTATATCTGTCTGTGAAAGCGTCGATAATTGTGGCATTTCCAATAAATATTTTTCAACTTCCTGTAAAATCTGTCGGTGGGTTTTTTTTAAAAAAATAAAAAAAATATTTAGAATAAATAATATAAAATTATATAAATTAATAGTAAAAAAAACCAATTATGTAAATAAAATTTTATTATACATAAAAAAAATAAAGTTAAATAATATTTATTATAAATTGAATGTGTTTTTTTTAAAAAAATGGATAGTTTTAGCCATCATACAAGGACTTTCGAGATTTATACATGCATGCATGTGTTCGTGTGTGTGTGTGTAAATTAATAGATCATAGAATAAATATGGAGAGATAAGAATATAATTACAAAAAAGCAACGGCGCACAGGGTGGTGGTGTGAAAGAACCACACTTTGTTTTTATATGGGGGGATAAGATTTTACTTTGTCATGAAGATGACTTCTGAGATGATTGAACTTGCTAGCTGATCAACTGTGCTTTCATATATTTTAAGACAGCTTCTTGACAACTGTCTATCGAGTTAGAGTCTGATCAAGTATATTTTTTTGCAGTAGGCTACCGAATCTGAATCCTTCTTCTTTTCTTATATTAATGAATCTAATTTGAATCTTCATCAATTTACATCTCTTTTCATAATTCCTTCACTTTTTCTTCAGTTTCGATTTAAAATTGAAACTAAACTGTAGCGTGATGCAATCTTTTTGTTTTTATTAACATGAGTGTTCGGACCAGTTTGCGTGTATCTCGATTAATCTTGTAGGTCCTAAAAGTAACAATCATGTAAATCTTTAGTGATCCTAATATTTATAGGACTTGAACTATTGACCTTTAATAAACAAATTTAGAATCTGATTACGAAGTTATATTTTTTAGAATTATATTATATTATATTATGTTATGTTATAAATGATGGATAAGAAAATTCTCGAGCGCTTTGAAAAAGCAACACGAATAAGAATTTCTTTTTGCAGCTTTTGACTCAAATGACTAATGCTGCTAATATTATATCATATACATGTATCGGATTCAATATTCCATGAGAAAGAAGAATGATCGATAAGTTTTTTTTTTTCCCCTGAGAAACAGTATTATTAGTGCAAGTTCGTGGTTTGAATTGACCATTATACAGATACATGTGCACATTTTCAGTTTCTTTTTTTTTTTGGTTATTTCCATAAAAATAATGATGAATATTTTTTATTAATATGAATATCCGGGCTAATTTACGTGTATCTCGACTAATCTCATGGATTCTAAGGTTAATGACCATGTAAGTCTCCAGTGACCATCATATTAGCAACCACAGGGCTTGAACATGAGATTATAGAAAAAACAAACCTTTCAGTCTCAAGAAATAATCACGAATCTTAATCTTGTCTCTTGTTATCCTTGTGATATGCATGAAGTTAAAAGGCTAACAACCTTGATTCTTAATTGTTTTTTTACTTTTTTTATTTAATAACAAAAATAATGATTCTATGGTGGTGCTCAAAGAATAACGAGTAACATGCTATTAGTTATTTTTTAAACTTTATTTTTTTTAAATAAATATAAATAGGAAAGAAAAATCTTAAGTCAAGATATTATTATTACTTTTAGTGGGTTATAAGTTTTATTTTTCTTTTCTTTTCGTGTATTTTTTTTCCTTTAAGGTAGGTTCAAAAAGTAATTAATAAAATGCTACTAATTACTCATTGAGTACTATTTTTTTGGTTAGTTTTCTATTATAAAAAAAATTAGTTATAAAAATAATTAGATAGAATAGCTTCGACCTTGTCAACTTATAATAAGAAAATGAAATTCGGATAAATACCAATACTGATTATAGGCAAAAGGATAGCAGTCAAAACAAATAATTCTCGTGATCCAAAATTAAAAAATAAGAATTTGTGGCATTAAATAACTTGTATCCATAAAACATCTGGTATAACATAGATAATAAATAAATAAAAGTCATTATCATTTCAACAGCAGTTACAAAAGTAATTAATATTTTTGGTATTAAAAAATATTTTTTAGCAGTAATTATTCCAAAAAAACACTATCAATTCCGTAAAAAAAAAATATATATATTTAATTAAATAAATAAAAATAAATATAAAATAAATTTATTTTTTTAACTCTATAGTAAGTTTGTAACCTGGGCCACAAGCCCACAGGATGTCTTTTGGTTTTTGAGCCTCCAAAATCCTCTTGCTCCAAAATTCGGGAACACCTACCTTAAATCTTAAATTTTTGGTTTCAACTACAGGAATTAGGACTTGAACGGCATATCTAGAATTTTAATTTTTTATTGATCAAAATCTTTCTCGAACTAAAAATCTTTTCCCAATAATTTTCTATATTCTTACTTTCATTTTTAACACTAATGTTTTGATATATTTAAAATCAGTTTTCTTTTGTTTCCTTTTTCAACAAAAAATAATATTTAAAAGAGTCAAATGTAAGAACTAAGAAGAATAACCATGTGTTTCTTTTTATGAAGTAATATAAATTTATTTTAAAATTGTTTTGAAAATAAATTTATTTTATATTTTTATCTTTATTTTTGCAATCAAATATATTTTTGTTTTTTCTATTTTGAAATAATAACTAAACACAGCATTAAAAATCAAATAAGTATACAGAAATCAAGTGAAATCATTATGAATCATTGGTTGCTCAAGTTTTTAAAAGCTAGAGATAAATATGTGTAGTTATATTTGATGCCATCAAGATTCAAGAGAGAAAACATGATGTTTATTGAATTGAATTTTGTCATTAAAAAAAAAAACTATTCAAATTTTTATTGTGGATTCTTGAATATAAATTTGCATGATAAAATTATCATTTCACACTTTATAACATAAAATTTATAATTTGATTTAACAAGTAATTAAATTATCAATTCAAAATTACAAGTTCTAAATAAACATAAAATATAAATTTCATAACTAAAAAATATTTAATATTATAGCATGATCAATAAAGAGTATTTTTTAAGTTAATCTAATATATTTAGAAATAGGGATGATACATATATCCATCAATTGATTTTTTCTATATTTAGTTATAAGGTAAAAAAATCAAATATTTATATTTTATTTATCGAGTTTCATATAGTTATTATTTAATTATTATTTATTATTCAACATAAAAAAATATATATTAAATAGTAAAATTATAAATATTAGTGTATTATGTTAATATTGATATATACATATATTATATTGGATTATCAAAAAAAATAAATACTTTATATATATATATAATGTTATATATGTAATATATATAATATAATTATTTATATAAAAAAAATCATTCATTTTTTAGTTGACTCGAGTCTAAATTCATCGAATTACATTGCCATAAATTAGAAGAGCAAAGAGTTTTGCGATGGTAAAAGAATTAATAACTAATTAATTAATTAATCAATTAATCTGAACCAAAGAGAGAACCCTCCAGAGCCCGCCACGTGCAACTGACATGGCTAAATACTATTTTAATCTAGTATCTGCTGAATATTGTTCTCATGTTTTTCTTTTTTCTTTTTTTCTTTTCCTGTCTCCGTCTCTCGACTCATTGGACTCGGTGTATCTATCTCACAGAGAAAAACTGGGATCCAAAATTAAATTTATAATTTAATTAGTGATTATTTATTTAAAGATGCAGCTGATAAATGCGGTGATGGCGACGAGGATGTTGACGGTGTTAGCTCAATCAAATGGAGAAGATGGAATTCCGTTTGGATCGTTCTCATGGTTTGTGTACGCAGGAATTTCTTGCTTCCTCGTTATCTTCGCGGGTATCATGTCTGGTCTTACCTTAGGCCTCATGTCTCTCGGCCTTGTAGACCTCGAGATTCTTCAACGTAGTGGCACTTCTACCGAGAAAAAACAAGCTGGTTGGTAATTTCTTTAATTTTTTTCAAACGCAATTTTCGGCATTGATTTTCTCTGATTTTTTTAATTTTAATTTTATTAGCTGCAATTCTTCCGGTTGTTCAAAAGCAGCATCAGCTTCTGGTGACTCTGCTTCTATGTAATGCTATTGCTATGGAGGTAATCTTCGTTTGAATTTATCGCTTTTCTAAGGCCCCCTTTGGTAATGCGGTTGCAAGTGCTTTTCAAAGTGAGTTTGGACAGTAAAAGCATTAAAATTGATTTTTTTTATGGTTTTAATGTGAAGAATCTGTCAAAACCATTGAAAAAAAAAGGCATCAAATTGATGTTTTTTTGAGTTGAAAAGCACTTTTGCTAAAGCACCTGAATCGCATTACGCTTATTTATGCTGAAATCAAAGAGATGTGGCATTTTAACAACAATTAGGAGATGATTGTTAATCTAGATTAATTACTAGGGAGGAATGCTATTCTGAGAATTTTTTTTTTGGTTATACATATGGTTAAAGGAAAGCATACTGCAAAAATGTGAGTACCGCTACTAGCTTTGGGTTAGAGAGAGTGAGGCTGCTTAGTGAACTTGCAGATAATTGTGCGATTCATCTCTGTTGATTATTACTATTTTGCTTGAATTTCGTCACTCTTGAATATTAGTGTGTTGCTTGAATTTTCAGTAAACAGTTGTTGATAGCAGTTAGATATGGTGATCTGCATGCAGGCTCTTCCTATATACTTGGATAAGCTTTTCAATCAGTATGTTGCTATTATACTTTCTGTGACTTTTGTGCTAGCTTTTGGGGAGGTACATTTTTTGTCTACCTACTTTCATCTTGCTCAGCTCTTCTTTAACTCGGCTTAAATAATTAAATGTGGTTGAACTTTTTAGTCTTAGCTGAGGTGGACATTCTCTATTTTCAGGTTATTCCACAAGCAATATGCACCAGATATGGACTTGCTGTAGGTGCCAACTTTGTATGGCTTGTGCGAATTTTGATGATAACTTGTTATCCAGTTGCATATCCCATTGGAAAGGTAAGTGGTACAACGGAAATTGCTACACCAGAGTTTTGTGTAAAGTGGGATCACGAGTTGTTGGATAAATTTCCAGTGTTCTTTTAAAATAAAAGGCAGTAAAACAAGCCCAAGTTTGTACCTATTATTAAACTTTTTTTTTCTTTTGATGATTAGGTTTTCTAGTTTACTTCGTATGAACTCATCTTATTACAGAAACAATTTTATGCATACAGTATAAAATCCTGCATCCACCTCAGCATATATCTTTCTTTCACTTAATGGTTCTCTGTTTACCTGTATGATCTTGGCTGTAGAAACATAGTAATTGTGGAGCTAGATTAATAAGTGATTTAGTGGTTTGCTACAGCTGTAGTAATGATTATTGCAGAAATAAGATAGAGTTATGAATAGCTGTTAGTTTCTTCCATGTTCTTGAGCTATAAGGATGTAATTGTTTTCCTCTCCCATTGAAGAAGGAAAAATATTGTACCTAGCTGATTTGAACTATGAAGCTTCTGTTATTTAGCTTTTTCTGGCTTAAAAAGAGTAATTGGAAAAAAAAAAAAAAAATACTGTTTTATTCTGCAACATATTCCTGCATGATAGTTCAACCTATCCTCACATTTTGAAGTCCACATAGCCTGTTTTATATACTCATGCACTCTCTAACTCCAAGAAATGTCATGATACAGGTTCTGGATTGTGTGTTAGGACATAATGAAGCATTATTTAGGCGGGCTCAATTAAAAGCTCTCGTTTCCATCCACAGCCAGGAGGTAAAGTAAATTGTCGAAAACATATAGATTACAAGTTAATTGACCACAGAAATGCGTCAAGATTTCAAAAACTTTGGAAGTATTAATACATCCCCATTTCCTTTCCTTTTTTTCATTTACAATGTAACATCTTTTTCTTGAAACATCTAGGCTGGCAAGGGTGGTGAACTCACACACGATGAGACAACAATTATTAGTGGGGCACTAGATTTGACTGAAAAGGTATGCACCATATGAAATTAGCATCTATTTTTTGGTTTGTGTGCCATTCTTCACTGTAAAATGTTGATATTGGCCATGAATGGTACAAAATTTCTTTCCTTTCTATTGTATTCTCACAATTCAGATGCGTGAATATGTATTAGTTAGGGAAATGTGATCATTTCATCTTAAATATTTTGATTGGATTAGGGACAGGGAGGAGTGGAGTGGGTGGGGGTCTTCTTTAGTCAATTGTATTTTGCTTGTTGCCTAACTTATTGAGAAGCATTGATTTTAATTTGATTTGAACTTCATATCTAAGCTGGAATTGCAATCCTAAGTTTCTCAAGGGGTTCCAGAAGACAAATAAATTTTGCAAATCCATACAAAACCCTCTGCTACTGCCTGTTTCGATTGACACCCCCTTCACTTTTTTTTTTAATTCAAATCCTTGAATTATGGGTCATTTGGATGGAGACTCGTCCGTCAAATTCCTTTCATTTTATTTATCTGTCAAATGACATGAAAATCACATGTTCCACCCCAGTTAGCTGAATTATTGTTCCATCAAGTGAAAAATAACACTCTTTTCATTGCCATATCTATGTTTCTTCTTCCCTTGCATTTTTGTAGACACCAAAGAGAATATAATTACACTCAAGACCCATTTCTCTCAATTGTCATGCTTTAAAAAAACCTAACTCAGATTTGAAACAAACCAAAATACCCATATTTACATATACACACAATTGGATAGGTAAATATAAATCTTTTGCAAAAAGAAGTTACACCAACCACCAAGTTCACCTACTCAAACAAAGCTCATGAAAGAAACAAAGAGAGGTTGCCTATAAAGAGGTTTTGTTTCAATTGGGGTTTTCATTACAAAAAATGGGATTTTCAAATTTATTTCATTTTAAGCTTAAGAAATTTTTGAGTTTGAAGGAATCTGGAGATGTAAAATCAGTGAGGTTTGCTTGTTTTTTTAATTCCTTGTGTCCCTTTTCGTGCAATTTTAATTTTTTTTTTATGGATATAATCCTATAGTTGTGAGAAAATTTAATGCCAGGTGGTCTCAATTATTTCACGGTTATGATAATTTTAAGCAAATTTACTTATTAACCTGGATGGTCACTGCTTCTTCTTCTTTTTTTGTTCCTTTTTTGAAAGTCAATTAACATAACTATTTTAAAGTTGATGATAATGATGATGGGGGTTGGGGTGCTGGGTGTATAGATTAGCCAATAAATTCACAAAGTGACTTATTTGTATATAATTCCACTCCTAGATTAAATATTTTGAGATTATATTTCAACCTGCATCTAAAGTAAAGTTTTATGTATAAACTTGACCAGACTGCTGAAGAGGCTATGACACCTATTGAATCAACTTTCTCCCTAGATGTCAACTCGAAGTTGGACTGGTAAGTTTTGCTCAGCTGCTCCTATTGCCATGGCGTTTTCACTTTCTTGTGCTTCATTTAAATATTTGCATATAGTTGTGTTTATATATTTATTTAATAATACTTGTAACTCAGGGAGGCAATGGGAAAAATTCTTGCCCGGGGTCATAGCCGAGTTCCAGTGTATTCCGGGAATCCAAAAAATATCATTGGACTTCTTCTGGTGGGTTTTGTATTTTATAGATTCTTGCAGAATTAAGAGTTATTTTATATAGGTGAAACCTATCAATATATCCATCTAACGCCATTTATCAATTGTATCCTTTTAATAAAATCAATCACTTGTAACCTTTGGTTTGTTCCTGATCTTTAATATATCCCTCTCAATTATTTTTGGTAAAATTAATGGTCTCATGTGCAACAGTTGACAGTTTCAATATGAATAGACTTAAATGGGTATTTTAGTAAATGAGCAATAGAAACAAATGAAAGTTACAATTAATAGAAGGGTGTGATTGAGAGATGGTGTGAGGTTATATTGATAGGTTTCCCCTATTATATATGGTACTCTGGTTTTATAATTACCTGATTTGCATGTGGCTGTTTTTATTCTTATTGGAATTAGGTGAAAAGCCTTCTCACTGTTCGACCTGAAACAGAGACCCCAGTTAGTGCAGTTTCTATCCGAAGAATTCCACGGTGTTTAATGCCCCTCCCCCCCTCTATATTTTTCTGGTTTCCTCCTTGAACAAAGTACAGAATATATGCTAAGTGTATGTACGTTGATATTTCTCCAGGGTTCCATCTGATATGCCTCTGTATGATATACTGAATGAGTTTCAAAAGGGTAGCAGCCATATGGCAGCTGTTGTCAAGGCTAAGGTGAAAAGCAAGGATCTTCCACCAACAATTGACGGAGAAGAACAGGAAGGAAGCAAAGTAACTGGCAGGGATTCCCAATTGACTACTCCATTACTGTCCAAGCAAGATGAGAAGTCAGATAGCGTTGTTGTGGATATTGACAGGATTTCAAGGTCAAGTAGGCATCCTTCTTCACAGCGCAATGATGCTTCAACAAATGGATTGCCCCAGCTATCAGAGGATATTGAAGATGGTGAAGTAATTGGTATCATCACCCTAGAAGATGTATTTGAAGAACTTCTGCAGGTAAATTAGAGGCCTCTGTTAACTTTCTTCCTTTCAGTTCTAGGATCTAAGCAGCCATTTCCATGTATGCTAATAGTAGTATTGACAATGCAGGAGGAGATTGTGGATGAAACAGATGAATATGTAGATGTACATAAAAGGTATTTTGGAGTTGATCCAGCTATAAGTTAAGTTTGGTGCCCAAAAATTGCCAAAACAATTGACAATTTCTTTTTTAAATACTGTGCAGAATCCGTGTGGCTGCAGCTGCAGCTGCTTCATCTGTGGCACGGGCTCCGTCAAGTCGAAGGTTAACAGCCAATAAGGGAGCTGTAAGTGAAAATCATGTCTTGGGCAATTTCTTTTTTCTCTGAATTCAATCGTTTGCTTCATCTATAATGCCAAACAGCCATATCCATATCTCCTCTCCCTGGATAAAAAAGCCCCTGGTCCACGTGTTCAGAGATTGTAGTGCAACATTTTGAAAATTGCTTCACATTTTCATGTGCAAAATCAATAGCAGTCCATCATTCTGAAATTCAAATCCTACATATGTACCCAATTATGCGGATCAAAGTATCCTGCTGGTTTTACTCTTGCTGCTTAGCCTTGAGATGTTGTCATTTCTTTCAATACACCAGATGAATTATTCAATTGATCGAAGACTGATTTGTCTCTTTCTATATTTCCCAGGGAGGGCAAATTAAGTCAGGGCAAACACTGAAGAAATCTGAGAATGATTCAAGTGCCACAAGGTTACAAGGAACAGCTGGTGAGCCTTTTTCTTGGAAACAATAAGTAAATAGTTTAGAAGTATGTACTTCTGGCAATAATCCTGAAAAGAGTTAGTTTTATGGTCTGCCCCGTAACACTAAGAACTAAATGCCTGTAATATAGCAACACAAGTTTTGTTTATATTTGATAACATTTTCTTTGAACTATTTTCTTTTCATTATACTTGATCTGGAATTGTGCTTAGAAACATAAATGTGTGAGGACTTAGAACCTCTTGGTAGGCCCCTATTAGTTTTTGGAATGTATTTACATTACATGATGCGGAACAATAAATAATAAAATTAAAGCACAAACAGAAATAAGTTTTAGAAAAGAAAGAAGCTGAAAAAGAGAAGAAAGCGGATTGGAGATAAGCAAAGTCTGCAATATTTTCATTAATCATCAAAACTGTTTTTCAAAATGATAGAAGAACATATAAATAGTAAACCCTAAAACATCTCGCTATTGGGCTCGACCCATCAAATCAAACTGTTTAACATAAATAATAAAATAACGAGTAGGCCCAAATGGGCTAAATAAATAAAATAACAATGAAATAGGCCCAAATGGGCTTAGTCTCCCAATCAGAGCGTGGCAGACTATGTCATCCTACGTCGTCTCCGTCTATATACTCGTGTAGTTTGTGGTATGGGTCTGGTGTCCCCACCAACTCTCCTAGGGTTAGAAAAACTCGACCCCGTCGAGTGTAGTACTGGCCGACTTTGATAGCACTCCCAAAGATCTAGGTCAAGCTACTGCAAAGTATCTCGAGTAATCCAAGCGCAATCTAAGTCAGGGCGACCCACCCAGCGAACTAGAAACCGTTGAACCTCACCGTTCTTGTTAAAAACAACTTGTTCATCCAGAATAGCATCACTATTATCCTTTTGTGCTGATGTCAAGGTGAAAGGGATAAATATTTCAATAGGATCATCAGAAAGGGAGTTAAGTGGTATCTCAAATGGATCATCTGGAATAAGAAGTGGTTTGTGGTATGCAATTAGATCCTCAATATTAAATGTAGAGCTAATGCCAAAATCATATGGTAAATCAAGAACATAAGCATTTGGACCAACCCGTTGTAGCACTTTGAAAGGTCCGGCACTATGTGCATGTAATTTTCGATTAGCTCCCGAAGGAAACCGCTCGGGTCTAATCCGTATCAAAATATAGTCTCCCACATTAAACTCATTATGTCGTCTCCGTAAATCAGCTTGAAGTTTATATTGCGCATTACTTGTTTCAATCTGTTTAGTGATCTCAATATGCAAATCCTGAATTCTACGTGCAAAAGACTCGGCTGACTCAGACACTCTAGCATGAAAGGACATGGGAAGAAGGTCTAAAGGTTTCCTAGGCTTGTAACCATGTACAACTTCAAAGGGACTCATGTCTATTGACTTATTGATAGAGCTATTATAAGCAAACTGGGCCGTAAGAAGAATCAGATCCCAATTCCGATTATGATCACTCACTAAACACCTTAAAAGGTTGCCCAAACTCATGTTAACCACCTCAGTTTGACCATCAGTTTGGGGGTGGTAAGCAGTAGAAAACTTCAATTTGGTTCCCACTATATGCCAAAGGGTTTCCAGAAATAACTTGTGAATCTAACATCCCTATCCGAAACTATGGTTTGGGGAAGACCATACAACTTGACAATCTCATCAAAATAGAGTTTTGCAACTTTGGAAGCATCTGTGGTCTTAGTACAAGGAATAAAATGGGTCATCTTAGAGAAGCAGTCGACAACCACAAAAATAGAATCATGTTTTTTCGCAGTACGTGGAAGCCCAAGCACAAAATCCATGCTCACATCTTGCCAAGGGCAAGTAGGAACGGACAATGGGGTGTAAAGACTAGTATTTTGTTTTCTCTGCTTAGCTAGTTGGCAAGTTCGACATTGACCTACCAATTTAGCGACATCTCTTTTCAAATTAGACCAAAAAAACTGGCGTTCCACTTCTTCGATGGTTTTATTCCTTCCAAAATGTCCTGAGAGACCTCCAACATGAATCTCCCATATCAAAAAATCACGCACGGATGTTTTCGGTATACAAAGCTTATTATCCCGAAATAAGTACCCATCTTGGAGGTGATAACCATTTATAACACGGTGATTCTCATCCTTCAATGTCAAGTATATTTCTTCAAATTCTGAGCAAGATTCATACTCCTCTTTAAGTCTCTCAAATCCTGTGATTTCAACACTCATTACAAATAACAGCGTTACTCGACGACTCAAAGCATCCGCAACCTTATTTTCTATTCCAGATTTATGTTTCAAAACAAATGAGTATGCTTGCAAATATTCAACCCAATGAACATGCCTATGATTAAGCTTCTTTTGGGAGTTAAGATAGCGGAGGGCTTTATGGTCGGAGTAAAGAACAAACTTTTGTGGTAACAAGTAATGGCGCCAATAACGCAAGGCCTGAACCACCGCATAAAACTCCTTATCATAGGTTGAGTACTTTTGTTTTGCCTCATTAAGTTTCTCACTAAAGTAGGTTACAGGGTGACGTTCCTGACTAAGTACTCCACCTATACCGACTCCTGAAGCATCACATTCTACTTCAAACACTTTAGTAAAATCAGGTAGCCACATTACTAGGACCTCCGTCATTTTCTTCTTAACCTCCTCAAATGCCCTATTAGCTCCTTTACTCCACTTAAACTCACCTTGTTTCAAACAATCTGTAATAAGCAACATGATGATGCTAAATCCCTTAATAAAACGACGATAGAAAGTCGCAAGCCCATGAAAACTACGAACCTCATGAATAGTCTTAGGTTCAGGCCAATCTACTATCGCTTGGACTTTCTGGGGGTCAACAGAGACTCCTTTCCATGACACTATAAACCTTAAAAAGACCACTTGATCTGTAAAGAATGAACACTTTATGACATTTGCAAACAAACTTGCCTTTCTTAGGGTGGTACAAATTTGAATAAGATGATCGAAATGCTCTTCCTTGGTTTTGCTATAAATAAGAATATCATCAAAGTATACCACCAAGAACTTTCCCATAAAAGGCCGAAGCACTTGTGTCATTACTCTCATAAAAGTGCTTGGTGCATTGGAAAGGCCAAAAGGCATGACTAGCTATTTATATAAACCATCCTTAGTCTTAAATGTTGTTTTCCACTTATCTCCCGAACGGATCCTAATCTAATGATACCCACTCTTCAAGTCAATCTTAGAGAAGATCTGGGCTCCTGCCATCATATCTAGCATGTCATCCAATCGAGAAATTGGAAAACGATACTTGATTGTAATTCTATTAATGGCTCGACTGTCGACACACATTCTCCATGATCCATCTTTCTTGGGTGTTAATAGTGCAGGTACTGCACAAGGGCTCAAACTCTCTCGTATAAATCCCTTTTGTAACAACTCACATACTTGCCTTTGCAATTCAGCATGTTCACTCGGGTTCATCCTATAGTGAGGCAAGTTTGGTAATGTGGCCCTAGGAACAAAATCAATGGCGTGTTGAACATCACGCATAGGGGGTAAAGCATCAGGTTGTTCAGAAGGGAAATCATCTAGAAATTCTCTCAACACTTCTTTTACCTCTTCAGGTGGCTCCTCTAAAAAGTCTTCTACAATCTCCTTAACCACTACAGCAAACACAACAGACTCCTCACAAATCTCCTTATCAAACTTCCTAGGACTTATTATGTTAAGCCCTCCATCTTTCACTTTATTCTTCTTCTGACTATTATCATTAAACCTTGGGGGTAATCCAATAAGTTGGATTTTTTTTACCTTGAAAAGTGAATGAACAAGAATTTGATCGCCCAAAGATTGTAACGTCCAAATCATATAACCAAGGCCTACCTAAAATGACGTGCCCTACATCCATGGGAATGACATCACACCAAATTTCATCATAATAGTCAAAAATCTTAATGGGAAAAAGACATCTCTCTTTGACCGTTATAGATGTATCATTAATCCAAGACACATTATAGGGTTTAGGGTGTGGAACAGACTTTAAGCCTAAGCGGGATACACTACCCGAGGAAATTGCATTGATACAACTACCACTGTCTATGATGATCTTACACCCTTTATCTCCACATTTAATGTAAGTGTAAAAAATAGCAGTCCTTCTCCAATACTCAGTTCCTTTAGGTTGTGTTAAAGCACAGCTAACCACACCTAACCTGATTGTTTTGATTTGAGTGGATATAGATCTAACACATCCTAGCAAGTTAGACTCATCATCCTCATCATTTACATCTTGAAAATCATCGGGATTGGGTTCATATACCTTATCATCACAATTAGCTTCTTCATCCATATCCTTTTGCCCATTGATGAACAAAGCCTTATTAGGGCAGCTAGAGGAAATATGACCAAAACCCTGACACTTAAAACACTAAATTTTTGGAGTTTTAGGTGCTTCATGAAAAATACACTTACCCTTGTCTTCTCTAGGCATCTGGGAAATCAAAGGATTGGGTTTACGAGGTGGGGCACCTAATATGGAGTTATTACTACCAGGTTGAGATCTAGAAGGGGTATTACGAGTGTCCTAGTGTCTTGTCCACTAGCTTTTTGTGACCAAGTCATAATTTTGTACTAGGGTATAAGCTTCATCAAGGGTGGAAACACCCCTAAGCACAACCTCTCTTCTAGGGTCATCGTTTAAGCCTTTTTGAAATCTACTTAGGGTCATCACTTCATCCTCCCTAACTGCACATCTCATCCTATACTCATCAAATTGTGCCACATATTCATTGGCAGACTTGCCTCCTTGCCTCAAGTTATTCCACTGGTCCAAAAGATTTCCTCTATAAGAACGAGGCAAGTACTTTTCTTCTAACTTAGTCTTCATTTCAACCCAGTCGGTAATAGGGGGTTGACCTCTCCTAATCAAAGACTCTTCTACACTTTCCCAATAGAGCTGAGCAGTTCCACTAAGTTTCATCTTTGTAAATCTTACCCTTCTATTCTCAGATAGATTATACCAGCCAAAGAATTGATCCATGTCACGAATCCATCTATCAAAAATCCACGGGTCAAGTTGACCCTCAAAAGTTGGGGCTTCTACCTTGATATGCCTCATGACTCGCTCGTCAGGATCATCATAATTGTGATGGCCCTAATTGCGGTTGTATTGACGGTTCCTAGGATGAATTGGTCTTTGACGGTAATCATTGGAATGCTCACTATCATGAGGGTCATCAAAGTCATTGTGACCCTGGTGTTGGTTATGGTGGCGGTTTCTACGAGGAACTGGTTTTTGAGGATTCCTGTGGTTGTCACTAGAATGCTCACTCTTACTAGACTATCTTATTTGCAGAGTTTCTAAGGACTCCATCCTTCCAGAAAGGTTGTTCATTTGATTGGACATGTTGCTCATTTCCATTCGCATAAGTTGTAATTGTTCTTGAATATCTCTAAGAACATTACTAGAGTTCGGGTCCATAGTAGCTATGATTTCTAGATTGTGTACTAGACGACCACTATATAAATGCATGCAAAAACTAATCCTGAGACTGAGATCACAAAATAATACTTGCAAGTAAAACGCAAAATAAAATTATAGCTAATAAATAAAAAAATAAAATAAAGAAAATAATTTTTTTTAATTTTTTTTATTATCTTGGAGACTAAGTAATGACAGATTAAACCAGGAAAATGTGCATACAAGCAATGTAAGTCCGCTAAATGCACACAAGTAATCCAAACATAATGTTTCAGTTTTCCCACTAATTTAACCAAGCTCCACAATTAATTAAGAGGATCAGATCTTTAATGCTAAACAAGCTCAAAATTAAGGTAATTCAATGTAAAGGCGGGCTATGTAATTTAGTTATGGGCAAGCACAAAAAAATAATATTAATGCTAAATCTTGGTTAACAAGTGTAAAAGCATACCAGGAACGATGATATTCAATGGGTAAAAGAATTTCTGACCAGGTGATGTGGCAATGAAGGATGACATGGCAGAATCTGCTGACGTGGCTGCT
>Ga0325405_1000231_pt1 | contig 52358 bp, 15 predicted proteins | sample PopdelMetagenome_21_FD_205663 | JGI IMG/M metagenome (GOLD analysis project Ga0325405, IMG submission 205663) | Populus deltoides microbial communities from Bellville, Georgia, United States - Xylem-Control-R2 | ecosystem: Host-associated > Plants > Phyllosphere > Stem > Wood/Secondary xylem...
AACACTACTTAAGAAGGTGTTGTCCCTCAAGGCAGGGGTGGAACTAAGGGGAGTCAAGCAGGGGCCGGTCTGTAAAAAATTTAATTTTTTTTATATTATTTAGTATTTAAATATGAAATAATATAATATTTTTTTTTATAAAATAAATAAACTTTTTAATTATTTTGTAATATTAATTTTAGCTTTCCTTATTAAAGACTACTGTCTCCCCTGGCTCGAGGCATGGGAACTTGATTGTTAGAGGTCAGAATAAAATATCCTTTGTGATTCTTCTTCCTTGGACGACCAACTTGTATATCATGTGTCTCCACATGTTCTGTCTTTTAATAGTTACTCGCTTTTTTGAATAAAATAGGATTTTGTCTTTTGTTATTGGCATTGTCGGACACCAACAAGTTATAGGAACTATCCTTCATGAAGTAACTAAATTGCTAAAATAGATTTTGCTTTCCAACGACCCAACTACCAGGCCAAAACATTAATTTAATATTTATTTATTTATTATTAAATTTGATAACATCATCTTTGGCTGAATTTTCTTTTCTTTTGGTTGCTATAATTATGCTGAAAAATATTTTACTAATATCATACACTACCTACCGGGAAAAGACTTTTTAATCCTATTAAAAGATAAAAATATTTTTTTTAATGATATTTTTTAATGTGTTCTGGAAAAGATATACAAAATATAAATTATATAGAAATATTTGTTAATTATGTTGTCTCGTAGAAAATGTATTTTCTTTTGATGCTGTCTTTTAAAAATCATGTTAATTTGTTTTCATTTTAGGATTTTTTTTATTAACGTAAGTGTCAGGGCCAGCTTGTACGTACTTTGATTAATCCCACAAGTCCTAAAGTTAACGATCATGTAAACCTTCAATGACCATTATATTAACAACCACAAGGATCTCAAACTCTTACCACTGGATCACCTATTAAATAGTTATTTTAGAACCTTTCATCTTGACACCTTCATAAATAACCAAATGCCACATAACTTCGCGATTCATAATTATAAAATCATGCGGGTGATTGAAATTGATTTTTAAAGTGTTTTTTATTTAAAAAATATAAAATTAATTTTTTTAATTTTTTTTTAATTATGATGATGTTTTCGTGTTAAAAATAAAAAATTTTAAAAGATATATTTTTAATTAAAAATCAACATTCACATCTTTAATAAACACACTGTTCCACGAGATTTGCCCTGCCTGGGACTCTGTGGCTTTATTCAATATAAAACAAAAAGGAAAAAGCTCACGCCTCACGGCGGATTAGAGAGCGTGGAAAATTAGCAATGAAAATATTTACACGCGCGACAGCCTTTTTGCAAGTGGGCTGTTGTTAATACAACCAAAAAGTTTCGTGTAAAGTGACAACATCATAGAAGGCTCATTTGCAACTTTTATACTATATCTTTAGTCACTAAGGCAATGCTAGGATTCCTAGGGATCCTTTTTTTTTTTTTTTAATTATTATTATTATAACAGGGATCCTTTTTTATTTTAATCATGTCCTGCTCAATGATCATGATCATGATCATGATCCCTCTATCAAATAAATTATTTATAAATAGTTTTGTTTTTGACCCACAAACTCGCTTGAAAAACTAGCACAGCAATATTTAGATTCTAATTTTTTAAAATATTTTTTTTATTTGAAAATATAATTAAAATAATATATTTTTATTTTTTAAAATTTATTTTTAATATCATTACCCTAAAAAATCTAAAATTATAAACATTTAATTTTTTAAAAATTAAAAAATCCTTAAATTATCTTTTGAACGAAAAACAAAAACACTCTACAATAAAGCGTAAGAAGTTTGAGGTGATCAATTAGTGTTTTCCACGAAGTTAATCTACATTATAACATAAAAAATGGTAATTTTCAATTCATTGATGGTTTCCACTCTTTGGGTGGGAAGCTTACATAAGAACCCCCGTGGGACGTGATTGGTTAGCGACGCACCTTTGACGCCGTCGTCCCCCCGTGGGACGTGATTGGTTTGACGCCGCCGTGCTAAGGGTACCCCGTCCCAATTGGATGGCTAGGGTTTTCTTCGTATAAAAAAGAACACATTCATGGCTTAAATTTTTCCGCACAAAGATTATCATCGACATTTTGTTTTCACCGGGACCATCCTACCGTGGGGACACATACAGGTCACCCATGAACCGGAGCCTAAAACACGCTTTCATGGCTTAAATTCCAAGCGTTGTCTTGTTTAAATTAAAATGCCACGTGAATTTGTAACCATAAGAGGAGGCGTGGAGCTGGCGTGCTTTAATTAAAATTTATTTTTTCCGAGTATTGCCTCCAGTTAAGCAATTAAGCTCCATAATTGGGTTAATCAAGCACTCGATTATTTAATTAAGTAAATTAATCCCGCTACCGTTATTCGGAACGAAATAGGTGGTTAGTGGTTAGCTCTTTAACTTAACCTGCGCAGACTCCCTCTCCCTCCATTTCTCTTTAGCCACTGTGATCTACTTCGATCTCTCTTTCTAAACTCCTTGAATACTTAGCCTTTTTTTTTTATGGTTTCTAACATAAAAATCCACAGACCATGAATTCTCAGACGAAGCAACGACCAGAGGTAATTCTCTCGTTTCCTTTTTCCAATATTTTGATTTGGTTAAATTTAAATGGAAACTGAGAGTGAATTTGGGGCAGATAAGTAGAGCTGAAACGTGTTGTTCTTTGGGTTATTGGTGCATACAGCTCTTTTGGCCAAGAGTGGTGGTTCGTAAATGGCTAAATATCAGCTCCAAAGACTCCGATTACAGCGCCGACTCTGAAGACGATTACGCTTCTTCTGATTCTGCTTCCGACACCAATGGTAACGCCAAAATTCCGAACTCTCTAAATGTGAGAAAGAATTATGGAGTTTTTTTTGTCCTGGTTTTTGAAGGAATTTTGCTTGTGACTTGGTGCAGAGTTTGTTCAATGCCAGAGAGAATCGCGATTTGGAGGTAACAGAGGAGAGGATGTTCAAGGTGATCTCAACTTTATTTGCTTTTTATTACTCCTTCTCCTTTTCTTTTTTAAGTTTCGAATTCGCAGCTGGAATCTTGATTTCTGGCACTTTGAGTTTAAATTAGTGGGTATTTCGATTAAAGATATAATTTTAAATTTTAAATTAGTGGGTATTTTGATTCATGATTTAATCTTGAAATGGTTACAAGCTGTTCATAGAAGCATTTGATTCTTGAAGATAGTATAAACTGTGCCTTTTATTCTGTATAGAATTTTATTGATTTTGGAATGTAGAAATATTTTTGTTTTTGTAGTTTGCTGGGATTATATTTTATGGTTTTGGGGATTTTAGAATTCAATTTTGGCATGTAGCTTAGTGAATTCCATAATGACTCCTTATGCTTACTTTCTCCTATAAAAGCTGGCATATGTAATTGAAAATGGGCGATGACGCCCGCTATATTTTGACTCATGGTTAAATGTAGGTAGGCACGAATGCATTTGCTATTACTTTATTTAGGTATTTGAAGAAATCTTCAAACCATGGATCCTGATGGTATCTTGTGGTGGTCCTTTTGGTTTTCTTGCTTTTCTTTTCAATTTTATGCTTGATTCAGATTTTGGTACACGCTTGAGGTGCCTGCATGACAATATTCCATCATGGCATCAGAATGAGTCAATATATATATATTTTCCTGATTCTACTTAGATGCACGGGCCTTGTTTTCCAAATGTTATTAAAAAAGTACATAAAAAATGAAGTCAGCTATTTCCCTGTTTTGGAAGTGAATCAGTTATGGCTGCTTCAAACTTGAGTCAGCATTGTTGAGAAGTTTCTTTATACTGTATTGCTTTTTTTTTTTTGACTTATTTCCTGGACAAATATTTTAAACTCCAGATGCTATTCCAAGGATAAGGAGACGAAAGTCAGAGACATTTAGAGCACAGTATATAAACATAAACGAAATCAGGTCCTATACCCTTCCCTTATATCTTGATAACTTAAGAGTAAACTCTAGTTACACTGATGCTGAAGATTGTTGTTTTGTTTTTTGGTAATCACATTGCGATACTTGATGCTTTCTTTTTTATTGGAAAAAATTCTGTTTCACCTACTGGTAACTAAGTAAATTGAATTTTGACAAAATTCTTTGTCAGAATATGTGTCGGGACATGGAATGTTGGAGGAAAACTTCCACATGATGACCTGGATATCGATGACTGGATTGATACTGATGATCCTGCCGACATCTATGTGTTTGGGTATGTTTTTCCCTGCACCTCTTCCAATGTTGAACTTAGTTTATTTAAAGGTAATCTGCTATTTAAGACCTGAAAAAGGTAATATGTTCTCTGCCACACAGTCAACGTTAATCTTATCTAAGACCTAACATCAATACAATTAAATATCAATCTTCATTGATACAGTTAAGCCTTACTCTAGCTAAGAAAGAATATGATCAATTTCAAGAGAACCCTATATAAATCAAACAGCGTTATTGATAACAGACAAAGAGAGAGCATTAAGTATGAACCTCTAATTCTGCCTTGATGGAAACTGAAATTTCCACCCATAATTGTATGTGTTCTTATCTAAGACCTAAACATAATTGTATGTGAATGATGTGGTTTCATATCCACTTGACATAACTCCAGCAATTTAATTTACTTATTGCCTCAACTTGCTGTGTGTGTTGTTTGTTCTTTCTCAAGAAATGCATAATTTGTCTTCCTAGATATGTCAATTGTGGTCTCAAACTGGTTCTTTGTTTTTCTCTGTTATATCCAAGTGATTTCACTTGAGAAATATGACAAATGCTTCATTTTTACAGGCTCCAGGAGATTGTACCCTTAAATCCTGGGAATATCCTTGGTGCTGAAGATAGCCGCCCAGTTCCAAAGTGGGAAAACATTATTCGTGAAACACTGAACAGAATTCGACCAGCAAGGACTAAGGTTAAATGCTACAGTGATCCTCCATCCCCATCAAAATTCATGCCATCTGAGGATGTGCCCACCATAGAAGAGGAGATTTTACTTGAAAGTGATAGTGATATTGGTGAAGAAATTCATCCCTTGGATGAAGAATTCAAAGGTTTTGATGAACTCAATGATATATCAATCACAGGTGACATGAGCGTGAATTCTGGAGTTCCAGACGGTACTGATAGCGAAAAATTACGTGAGCAAGTAGAGTGGGATTTACAGAAGCAATTTTCTTCTCCAAAAAAATTAGATAGATTAAATTGCTTGCGGACAGAAGATTCTGCAGGAGATGTAGAAGCATCGGCAGCTCCTCGAAAATTAACTAAAATTCTTAGTGGTTCTGAAAGGCTTGGCTTGAGCTGGCCAGAGCCCCCTTTAAACTTGGTATCTCAGCATGTTTTGCCAAGACCAAATTCCTTCAAATCAGTTAAATCATTTAAAGCAACCAAGTCTTTTGGAGGATATAGTTCTTTTAAGTCCATCTCAAATGAAACACAATCAGGATTGGCTTTGTTTGCCGAGCTTGACTTTGAAGCTCTAATGAAACGGAAAAGAAGACCATCATATGTAAGGATAGTGAGCAAGCAGATGGTTGGAAGTTTTCTCACTATTTGGGTTCGTAGGAGCTTGCGTAAGCTTATCCAGAACGTAAAAGTGTCCACTGTTGGTGTCGGTGTTATGGGCTATATTGGTAACAAGGTCTGTTTCCTAACCTAATTTTACTTGCATTTTAGTCATATTTTTTCTTATGCTACCAGTGTGATGGTTCTCATATCACACACTGTGACAAGTGAGAGTTCCTTTCATATTTAGATTAAGGCCCTGTTTGTCTTTGTGGCCACGCAATGCTTTTCAAAAAATTTGAATTTGTTTTTGCTTATAATTATTTTTTTGGTTTTTTTGGATTGTTTTGATGTGCCGATGTCAAAAATAAATCTTAAAAAATGAAAAAAATATTATTTTGATGCATTTCCTTGCAAAAAGTACTTTGAAAAGCAATCGCTATCACAATGTCAAATACCACCTGAATTTGCTTTCATGGTTGAGCATGTATAGGTTAATAGAATGCGAAAGCTTGTCATGCTCTCTGAAAATTTTCACTGTCTTAACATTGTTAGGAGATTGCAAATCTCATTTTAGAGAAACTTTATTAGAAAATGTTATGTGAAATCTTGTTTCAGGAAAGCTAAATGCTTAATTCTTGCTTCTGATGTCTTGTAATTGTTATCATGCCTAGAAATGGGTGAAAATATTTTCGTCATTTTTGTTTTGAAATGCAAATATGCACTGCATCAAATCCTTTTTCATTTAAGGTAATCCTTCACATAGTATGACAGTTCTTCAATCTTTCAGGGATCAATATCAGTCAGCATGTCTATATATCAGACATCTTTCTGCTTTGTATGCACGCATCTCACATCAGGTGAAAAGGACGGGGATGAACGCAAAAGAAATGCTGATGTTCATGAAATACATAGAAGAACTCAATTTCGTCCCCTTTCCAGTGTTGGGCTTCCTAAAAACATCTATGATCATGAGTGAGTATATGGCATCTAAATACAAATGCAACATGTCTTGTTTTGGCCCCATATTAGACATCCTTCATGCTTTTGAAATTGTTCTTTTCAGCCTTCGGGAAGCTTCTTGTTGCTGGTTGTTTGCACATTTTTCACTTCAGTAGAAGACTATATACCATAATACTAATCTGTATCACTTCTGCAGAAGAATTATCTGGTTGGGTGATTTGAATTACCGCATCAACTTATCATATGACAAAACACACGAACTCATCTCTAGAAAGGAGTGGTCCCAGTTAGTGGAGAAGGACCAGGTACCTAAGTGATTGTTAATTTCTTAAAGAAAATTATGTTATAAGACATCAAAGTATTTTCCCTTGTGGGTGATTTCATATGTGTGTGCGTGCATGTTCACACCTCCTAAGGTGAATTGTCTGAACTATGAATTTCATTTTAATAGCATTGTTATTTTGGCTATTTTTTAAATATTTGAAAACTACGGGACTGCATATTTGTGGGTTTCTACAAGACTCAGTTAACTTAGTTGCTAGGATGCCACCTACATGTAAATTTTCCTTGACATGTTACCATGGCAGCTTGTACGAGAACTAAGAAAAGGCCGTGCATTCGATGGATGGTCGGAGGGTACATTGAATTTTGCACCAACATATAAATATGAGATGAATTCAGATAAATACTATGGAGAAGATCCAAAGGCTGGAAGGCGTATTCCTGCATGGTATGCTTCTGCATGATTCAAGTAGTTATAATAGTGTTTCCACTTATCTGCTTAGTTCATGTTTATTAGTTCATCTCCTGCAACTGTATATTTTATTGTTTTATTGTGTTGTTTTAGGATTATATTCTCTGTTGAAATGAACCCTATTCATGACTTTGTATTTACTGCTACGAGGTTTAGACGGTTTTTTCCCTCCGTATGTTTGTTAGTTGCATTCAGTATCTAGGATTATCATAGGTAATGTGGCTTTTGTTGCTAGTTGGCTGTTCACATTATCTTTTAGAAATGATGCGTACCATCCTTACACTTGTGTCTGGGGTATGTTGTGGTATCATGTTAGATTTTTCTCTTCGTATACCATTCATTTTATTTTTACTTTCTGAGGCTAAGGTTTATTTTGAATCCTCTTAAGATTCAAAGTTTCATTCACTAGTATTTTCTTAATTCCTTTTAGGTTACCATATCCGTATTAGCTTTATGAAAACATACCAACTGATACACAAGCATTCCAAATGGGTGAAACTGCAGTGCCCAACTGGTGGTGTTTGGTGGCAGTCCCAGAATCTGTCTTTTGTCTATCATTCTGGTAAAGATGCTGGAAGATGACCATGTATAGGAATGACTATCGTATCAAGACAAAATAAGTTGCGAATTACTTAACCTTGAATGGCAAAAATATCACCAGCCCTTCCCTGCATCCTTTCTCCCTTGTTACATTCACTTCCTCTTTCACCCTCTACTTTTCTACCACTAATGTGCTCGCTGTCACAGCCACCATTTTTCCTGAAACCCCCAGAGAAAATTGAACATGGTGGATTTTAGAATATTATTCAAGTAAAATTTTATATTCTTTGCGTAAATTCTTCAACTTTCAACTTTTTGCTTAATAGCATGGTTGCATTATTGTGTGATTATCAGTATCTTCTATGAATATACACCAATGTGTGCACTAATATTTCAGGTGCGATCGCATCCTTTCATATGGAAAGGGAATGAGGCTACTGAACTACAGGAGGACAGAGCTAAAACTTTCAGATCATCGACCTGTGACCGCCACATTTATGGCTGAGGTTGAGGTGTTTTCTCCTAGGAAGCTACAGAAGGCACTCACATTAACAGATGCAGAGATTGAAAATGAGGAAGTTGTGGCAGACTTGGGAATTGATGTCGGAATGAGCCAGTTGAGATTGGAGCAGGTGAGCACTAAGTTATGTTTGTGAACTGCATAAATGTTAACTGGTTGATTCTATGTTAGGTCTTAAAGGGTGCAGTATATAGCATTTCTAGGAGTGAAGTATACAGGGAAAGGAATCTAGAGTTTTTAAACCTTGCTCTTACACGTAAAAAGACCTTAAATGAGAAATGCTGTAGCTTCTTCTTTGCATACAACTGCTGATTCTGATTGAAAACAGTCAGGGCTGTTTTCTTGGTCATCATAATGCCCCTGTTTAAAGCCCTTATGCTGCTGGAAGACATTCTATGAACTCATTTCACTGCAGTGTTATACATCTTTTAGCAATGGTGGTGTGTTTTATTGAAGTTGTCACACTCTGAAAACTATTATTTTTTCATAATTTAGATTAAAGTATAAATTCTGTTCCTTGCAATTTCTAATAGAAGTTAATGTGCGAATTCAATTATCATTTCATACCTTTCATTATCTAGGGCCTGGTGATAGCAGGCTAGTCAAGCAATCATTTTAGATGACATGAGTCACTGGGGCAGGTTTAGGCATAACTATTGGAATTTTAGATGACTTTGGGACTGGGTTGTGGCCTCTAAAATCTGAGTGGTGCATGAATGGGCGCACTTTGGTGAGCTTGACTTCTATTTGGTTTCCTGTCGAGGCCGGGCAAGGTTTAAATGGTAATAATCTGATCTTGAATCAGTACCAGTTTTATGCTTTAAAACCTCAGCTAGATTTCACAGGCCGTGAGCAAGATTTTGACTAGTTAACCCATCAACTACTTACTTGAATTGTGTTGTTCTCAAATAGAGATAGAAATAGTTGTATCAGGAATTTAAGATCTAGTATCTAGTGTATACAGTGAGTGGTTCCTTTGCTCAGATTTAGATATCGCGTTTAGTTATGATTAGCCTTGAACTTGGTATTTTGTATGTCTAAAAAATATACCAGGCCTAAGTTTGTGTGCCCATCACATGATCACACGATGCTTAATTTCAAAATGCTGAAGAAAGCTTGATTGAAGAAAGCACTTTTTTGATCCTTTATGATCCCTCATATCTTGAAATATCATTTATTCAATTGTTGCCCAGCCAAAACAGAATCCTGGAATTCTTCCTTGGAATTTTTGCTTGAAATGGTTGCAAGGGATTATCGCTATAAAATACTTATACCCCTGTGGAAGCAATTCAAATGTTTACGTACTCAGTATATTTTAGCATCAAAAGAATGAAAAGAAAGCATAAAAGTTAACAAGAAGAGGAAGAGTTTCATTTATAGATTATTTGAGGGCAACCATTTATAGGCCCTTGAGTGGCCATGAGTGTATCAAATAGTTTATTCTGTCCGGCTATTTTGGTTCTATATTGACTTAATGTATCATTTTGACCACAACTTTTACAGGATATCACTTTTTGGTAGCGTTGAGGAGGACTACCCTTTTATAAAGGCTGAGAGTGGCATCCTGACAACTATGCTATTACTACCCTACCTTAGATTCATTCATTGATTTTGTTATATTTTGCATGATATTGTGCATTGAGCTTCCTGTGTTAATGTGTTCATAGTAGGGGTCTTTTTTTTTTCTTCAGAGAGAAAACATAGGAGTCTTTAACTGTAAGTTTGGTAGCAATATTAGTTAGAATGCGGGATGGCGTATACATGTGCCATGATGTATGTAAGAATGTTATATGTATCAGAGATCAATCCACGGGGTTTATGAAGGTTTTTAATGTTGTAAAAAAAAGAACAGTTAATGTTTTTGCCAGTTGCTGCTGCTATGTATACGTGTGTTTACTACTTCACCTTGTTTAAACTGACGAATGAAGAGCGTATCCTTGTTGTGAGCATGTTGCTCTCTCCTACGTAGAGAAATTTCTTCACACCAAGCAATAGCAAGTTGGCTGATTTGACTCTGCTTTGCTCTATTCTCTGTGTACTGGAATTAATTATCTTAGTTAGATAATTTTTTTAAAATATATAATATTTTTTATTTTAAAAAAATTATTTTTAATATCAGTTCAATAATATAAAAACAAGAAATAAAAAATAAAAAAATAATATTTTTTGAAAATACAAAAACAAACTTATTTTTATTTAAAAAATTAATATTTTTTGAATTCTTTTAAAATAAAAAAACAAACTTCCTCTTAGAGGCCGTTTGTTTGCGTGGTTGCTTCTGCGTTTAAAGCAACCACAACAAACATAATGTTTGGTTCCACTAAAAACGCAATTTAATGTTAGTGGGTCCCATGCATTGTCACGTTTTTGGACGTGAATTTTGCAAAGCAGCTCATAGCTGCTTTGCAAAATTCTGTGTTTACGTGCACAGTGCAATTCACTTGCACTGTTCACGTGAACTTTTTTTTTTTCAGTGTGTTTAGTTTTTGTATTTAAAAAAAAAAACTAGTTTATAATGAATTAAATTTACTCGCATTGTCATGTAAATAATATTTTTTTTCTAAAAACTAGTGTAGAGTGAATTAAATTTACTGGCACTGTAATATCAAATTAATTTTATTCCTGATAATATTTTATCTAATTTTATTACACGCTCAAAAAATAATAGAAACTGTAATTCTTGTCGAATGAATTTTGTACATAATGAAATTGTACATGATTTAATGTCATAATAAAAAATATTTTATATAAAGTATTATTTATTTCATGAAGTAATAACAATAGTTAAATCTACAACATTTAAATTAAAAACCATCAATTTTAATATATATATTTTAAAATTATTTTATAACTTTAATTTTAAAAGTATTCTTAACCAAACACATTAAATTATTTTTTATTCAACCTCAATTTCAACCACAGTTTTAGCCAAATACCTATTTTTTCAAACCAATCTCAATTAAAAATAATTTTTATAAAATAATTTTTTTCAAACCACAACCATAAGAACTACCGCAATACCAAAGACACTCGTAATCATCTTTTTATCGTTAAAGTTGTGGTCGGCTTCTCCACTACGTGGCGCAATTTTACACAAGCGTATGGATTTTCTTTAATTTGTATTCCAACCTCTCTTTTTTCCCGACCAAGTATCTTAACTCTTTGATTGTGATTAATTATGTACTAAATTGAATGATAAGATGTTTGACCAGTAGCACAGTGTTTGGATCTTGGAGTAGTAGAAAAATGTTTATCAGGATTGGCAGCGTACTAATAGCGTCGGACAAAATGTGTTTTTCAAGAATTTATTTATTTTTATATAAAAATTAATTGTTTTTTTTAATTCATTTTTGAATTATTTTGATATTAAAAAAATTAAAAATTTAGAAGATATTATTTTAATATATTTATTAATAAAAAACATTTTAAAAAATAATGATAAACACGCCCTGTCCAATTCCTAATAATAACAAAAAAAATAAAGAAAAGAATATTGATACCCAAATATAAAGAGAAATCCATTTGGAATCATCCAATCGAGAAATTTCAAGAATTGAAAAACTTCATTAAACCAAAAAAGGAAAAGAAAGGAGTTCGAACTTTGAAGAGTACACGAATGACAAAACGAGCATATATTATTATATGGTAACCGCAACACTGCATTTCGAAATCCACGTCCATTCTGTTAGATCACGCTCGATGTTCCTTCTCAAGGTACCCCTTCAATCCCTCCCTCTCTCTTTTATTTCTGTCCTCTTTTCCTCTTTTTTTTTTTTTTAAATAAAGTGGAATTATTGTGTCTGCCCTTTGGTATTAGACATGGAGAGCTACTGCATTTGGTGTTTATGGGTACCTCAATTTCACCAAATCCGCTTTCATGTAAGTAAACTTCCATGTTTTTGTTTTCTCTTTTTTCTTCTTGGCCTCTGTTTTATCTCTGACGTCGTGTTGTCCATGTTTTCTTTTCGTTCTTGAAAAATACGAATTTCCCATGATTATTTACAGGGAACACTCCAAGAAATTCAATCCGGAAGATACGCAGGCGAGGATTGATGGGAAGAATTGTGTAGTAACAGGGGCTAATTCTGGCATTGGTTATGCAACTGCCGAGGGTCTTGCCTCACGGTTATCATCCTTTTTTCCTCTTTACTTCATATCATATATAGTGCTTTCTTTTCTTCTTGAATTTAAGATCTTTAAGAACTTTCTTGAAATTAAATATTTATCATAGCTGTATATTTTGTCAATAATGTTATTCAGTGGGGCAACAGTGTATATGGTATGTCGTAGCAAGGAGAGAGGGGAGGCTGCTCTTTCTCAAATTCAATCTACAACAGGAAACCAAAAGGTCCATTTGGAGGTATGATGCTGACCACTCCGGCAGTATATGATTTTGTTCCTTTTTAACTGTTAGTGAATCTCTCTATGCTCAAGAACTTCTATTTGAAAGCTTTTGGTGAATTAAAAAAAAGTGGGAATTGTATTGTATTTATGGTTGTTAACATGGTGCATGGATAACAATTTTTAAGAACTTTGTTCTGATGTTGAATGCCTTGCTACTTTTAACTCTTGCAGGTTTGTGATCTTTCATCTGTCAGTGACATCAAGTCTTTCGCATCCAGGTTTTCTTCAAAGAATGTGCCAGTTCATGTTTTGGTAAAGTTATACATCTTTTGACACAATCCCTATGAAAGAGAGTGTTATATTTGCATTTCTATGGTGTACAAGGTCTGTAACTAGCTGGCTGACTGGCTGTACGTATTGTGGTTATGGAACATGCTTCTTACTTTCATGATTCTGAAACTATATTTTGCAAATCCATTGAAGAAAATTATGTGGTTCATTTTTGTGATTCTGGTCATGTGACAATCTTATGGAACTTAGTTTGGAATTATTTAGACTGATATTTTTGTAACTTCCTATGGATTGATGGAAGTCTGATGTGAGTATACTTTTCTGCCTTTAGGTTAACAACGCTGGTTTTCTTGAGAATGAACAAATGACCACATCTGAAGGGTGAATTGTCACTTATTGATATTTTACATCAAAAGCCAAATTTTTAACACATTGAAGTCTCATTGTTTCCCATATAGAGAAATTAATTCATTGCTTTAATTCTCTTTTTCTGCAGATTTGAACAGAATTTTGCTGTGAATGTGCTGGGCACTTATTCCATGACTGAATTGATGATGCCTTTGTTGGAGAATGCTGCACCTGATGCTCGAGTCATCACAGTTTCCTCTGGTGGAATGTACACAGCTCCCTTGACCACAGATCTACAGGTAACTTTTGTTGTGAAATTCTTTACTGTAATTTTTACAGCTGGATACTTATGGAACTCACAACTAATTTTTCTCAATGCAGTTTAGCAAAGGAAAATTCAACGGTGTTGAACAGTATGCTCGAAACAAGCGAGTTCAGGTTTGCTATTTTTGCATGCTAGAGCTTGCATATCTTCTTCAGTCATAAATTGCTTGGATGTTGTGATTTTGTGGATATCACCTTGCACTTGCTTTCCCTCCTTCAGCTGAGTTGGTTTCATTTATATGGTGAAAAGGATAGAATGTTTTGGATTTATATTTTAGCTCTGATTCTTGTTTTATGCTCTCCTGCATTCTTGATGCACATATTCTCTTCTTTTGTTGCCTTTTGATATGTTTTTTTTAAATTGGTTTCCAAATATAGGGTTAGAAATTGATTTCATCCTGTTCATTATGATGATATATTTTGCTATCAACTCATGGTGTGAAAATGCATGAAAGATGGTGATGCATTAACTGAATTGAATCGTGTTGGCTCGGGTAACATGTATTGAAAATCCATATAAACCAGATGGTGGTGCGGATAGAAAAATTTCTAGTTCTATCATTTTCTGTTTTCCCTCAACTTTTGTACTTCCAACTCAATATTCTCATTTGTTTCATTTAATGCATGGGCTTATATTGGTTCATACCTTCTTTCTGCCCTATGTTTTTAGAACAAATTTAGGCTGCATTGAATAAGGGTGTGCATGCAATCGTTTATATACCACTCTGAAAATTAATTATGATTTTCTTCTAGTATTTTATGATAACTGCCTTTCTTCGTTAGGTGGCATTGACTGAGAACTGGGCTGAAATGTACAAGGACAAAGGGATCTCGTTCTATTCAATGCACCCGGGTTGGGCTGCGACACCAGGAGTTGCTAATAGTTTACCTGATTTCAATAAATCGTAAGAAACTTTTCTGTTTATTATGATTGCAATAACTCCAATTTATTCCACTCACCTGCACATGTATTCTTACTTTGAATTGTACGTATTCTAGATTATCAGGAAAGCTAAGAACAAGCGAGGAAGGGGCAGACACTGTTATTTGGCTGGCTTTACAACCCAAAGAAAAGCTGACACCAGGTGCTTTTTATTTCGATAGAGCTGAGGCTCCCAAGCACCTGATGTTTTCTGCTACTAGAGGCTCTCATTCATTGATAAACAACATTGTCGAGGATCTTCGTTCCATGTCCAGACTTTCTTCTTGAATTAAATGCACCGGTCAATGCTTATAATGAACTTTTGTTTTTAGATTTTTTGTTTAAAGTTAAATTTGAAAGTGATGATAGCTTCAGTTGGAGTGGTGGTTTAAGTAATTCTGCTCGTGTATTCACAGCTAATTGCTATGGTGGTTCCGATGTCTCGGTGTATTTTCTGTTTTTATAATTGCAACACGTTAATCTATTTGCATCTTTTTATATGGATAACGAAATCATTTTGCTATAGAATTACTCCTTTTGTTTGAAAAATAACATCTAGTCAAGCATATACCATGACACAATTACAGAAGATGTGGATCAGCCTGTGCCCTACACAAAACAGCCCAGTGCTGCATTCCTACTTAGATTTGACCAAGGAATTACCCCGATTCCGTACTGTACCCTACATATCCATTTACATAGTTATCGGGGGATCCCAGGAGTCTTTTCTTTCTCAGCCAATACTGCCGAAACCTTTGCCTAGCATACTCCATATAGTCGAAGTCTATTTTGTTTACATACCCCTGCAACCAGTAGAAACTCGTTACATGAAATCACTCACGCATGCAATTGTGAAGAACAAGGATAAAGCAAGATGCTGAATGCTTACCGAGATTATTCCCCATAATCCCCAAAAGAGATGGCTGGCTAGAGTGTACCTTTCCACCTCATTAAGTAGTAGCACCGCTTCATCTTCACTGGGCTGCTTCCCTGTATGAACAACAGGAATTTTCCATGTAAAATAAAATGAGAATTCTCGTATAATTTGCAACACCATAAAACATGAAGACAGCAGCATTGTTCTTTCTCCTTATAATTCAATTACTCAGTAGTATTTCATAAAAAGAGACCCAACAAAATGACGAATTTTACTAGTCATGTTGCTACCAAAGTCATTGAGCTCCATTTTTCAACATATCTTATCTAGTCACAAGTCCAAAGACACCTAGGCGTACAGGAAAATTGAACTTCCGTGTTTGAATGAGCATTGTTGATCTAAAAGTCACATTACCAGAGGTAGTCAAGCATGTCTGTTAATGGCACGTCTTGATGACATCAGTGTAGACCTGACCTGTTCCATTCCATTACCGATCGATAATTTATTGTTTCAAGGTCAAAATGGAATACCCATGGTCAAAGCGCCATTAACATCAGCAGTAAGCTTTTGCAAACCTAAGACTAGAAGAAAACACAGTTCGTGGAACTTGTTTTCTTTTTGTTTTTCTCTTTACTTTCATTTTCAACAATAAATAGATCAATCATACACTTAACAGTTGAACTTCTTGTCTCATAAGCTTCAATTTAAATGCACAAGAAATCTATAAACTAACCTGCAGAACTTAGATATGTGTCAACAAATCTGCGGCGCTCCTCAAGTCCTGTTTGCAGATGCAATAAAGGAAAGCAAACTAATTAGTTCAGAGGGATAAAGTATAATCTAGATCACAAAACATTGAAATGGAGAAAGGGTAAAATATGGAGACAGCAGAATTGAAGGATAAAAAGAAATACGAGAAGTTGCACACCTGGGTATTTATTATAGTCCAAGATATGTGGCGTTTCCGAATGATAATTCGCTACCATTTCGCAGAAGTGATTTGCAAGGTCATACGCAACAGGATTGAAACTTGCATACTCGTAATCCTATAAATGAACGAGCTATTTATAAGGAAAGGAATGCCTTTTATCAACAAAGTTAGTCCTAGGCATATTTTCTTACAATTGCATTTCATTAATCACGATACTGAGCAGAGAATAACCCTAACAAACAAGGCATATACAGAATAGCATAGAATGCTTCAAGGTATTGATAGAATGCAAGTGTAAAAAGGGAGGAACAGGGCACTTTATGAAAATCCGGTTGAAGTTTGGCAACTGGAAATCCTAAACAAATTACGAAGTGCATTTTTAATTAAGGGATTGGATGGCTACTATTTTCAAGTTCATAACTTGAAATGCAACGACAAAACTGTATGTTAACATAGAAGAATTCAGCCATGCAAATAGAAAACAGCCTTGTGAATATCATTAGATATCATTTGAAGGAAGACAAGTAATACCTCAAAAAAAGGCGGACCTGTCCACTTCTTATTTGTCATTTTTTTTTTCTTTTATATCATTTGTGCAGTTAAAACTTCTGCTGCGATTAGATAACAGTAGAATGCACTGTCACCATGCAAACATCATTTGCAGTTTCTTGCTATAAGAATTTCAAACTAAACCAGATGTTACCACTGTATGTTTTCATGGAATTGGGATATATCATGCCATTGAGCTCCAAAAGCAATGATCTTGTATATAGTTATATAGTATAGTTAACAAAACAAGGAAACTTACGATTAAGGTGATTGATCTTGTCTCTTCATCGAGCATTATGTTGCCATACTGCAGGTCATTGTGACAAAACCCAACATCTAGATAGTCATGGGACAGCTCCTTCTCTAGCATACTGATCTCATCTTCTAGACTATCCAAACGAAATTCTTTCACACATTTGGCAGAGCACATGCTTTTGGCTTCAACCAGCCAGTCCCTAGGAAGATCAGAAGAAAGGCATCAGAATATTTTCAATGATAAAAGAAAGACCTTTAACTTCATTATCATATCAATACCTCATCCTGTTCCAGAGGAGTACAGTCCTAGGACCGGGCATCTCAAGATTGTGGAACTCTCTCATCTTCGCAGCCACCAGAGCAGATATTTCATGGTCACGAAGATCAGCAGCTGATAGTGTCTGGACATCCACCCAAGAAAAGGAGGAAAATGAAAGAGAAGATTAGTTGATTCATAACAAGTACTGATACCTTCTCCCTCAGCGCTGGTTTCCTCGGATAAAATCTGATCTAAGGAGGTCAATGTGAGATTCCTAGCCATGGTTCAATCTATCAAGCTAAAGATAAGCTTTTCACAAATCATTATGTAAAAACCAATTATTCAATTTGCTTGTCAACTGGCAGAGTTTTTTTTTATTAAACCCAGTAACACATAGCTATAGCTCCCAAATTCAATCGAGCTACAATAAATACTGCTGCAGCAGTATCCATTTGACTCTGATCCCATCCTGGGAATGTGAAATGTTTGCTGCAAAAAGTACAAGTAAAAAAAGGGAAAATCCCCAAATTCATGCATGATGAAAAAACTATGCACCAACAGAACTGTACATACATAAGCGCCTGGTTTTAACTTCTAATCCAACTGTTTACTTTTGCGAAAGAAGGTCAATATTCCACAGCCCTGGGGCTCTTTAACTCAATTTGTGTCCTCTGATTTAGTCCCAACATAATGGGAGCAGAAATATACTTCAACAAACTTGAACATGTAAGATTATGAAGGAGATACTTTATATTTGTCAACTGGTAATAAAATGATGGATATAATTAAACTTCAAAATCACCATTAACTTAAGGAAGAGGTTCAAATTTCGCTTACTCTAGCATGAATGAACTCTTCAACCCTTCCATCAGCAAACCGGCCAAGAAGCCTAGGACCTTGTCCATGCTTTGACATGCACTCAAAAGTCCTAATCTCATCATCCCTGCTGAAAAAAGCTTCAACACCTTCACCATAAATCCGAACCACTAATTTTCGATCAAGATTACCACACTTTGTAGGCCAGTTTATCTGGAAAACCTCATTAGTCATAGCCCCCTTCAAAGCTATCACCTGCAATGATTCCATGTCATCAACCACATCTCCCCACTCCGATCCTACTGATCTAAGGACTTTCTTCAACTCATCTGGTAAACTACCGTCGACGAATCCATTTGTTTTCATCACCATCTTTGTAAGACAAAGCTTGTTGTGACAAAGTTTTAGCTGCAAGAAAGTATGATAATTGGAATCAACTCCAGTCCTTTTAACTTATAGATAATCAATCAAAGTCCAAAACAAACCATTAAAAACAAAAACAAGAACTTAAACAAAACCTTCAAGAAACACAAAAGCCAAGCAATTCCCAACAAAAAAAAAGAGAAAAAAGTGACGTAGGAAAACACACCCCAAGAAACAGAGACAAGGTCCGAGAAATGAAAGCAATCTAAGATCGTTGAAGCTAAGAATTTATAACACCCAAAAGAAAGACCAGCCAATTAAATATTGCGTTATGATATTAGAAACAAAGGAAATGTGATTATAATTGTATTTATTTATATATTAACCTACGGTTACCGTTTCCTCCTTGCTGATGATAAAAGAACGTCGCGAGTAGAATCTGATGGGATTGCGTGTGAGATTCTGTGAGACAGTCACACACGGAGGCTCGGACCAGTTAAACAGACGAATCATGATCTGACACGTGTGTATAACAGAGCGGAATCTTTGCTGCCGATTTTTACAGCAACACGGAGACTTTGTGTGATTGTTAGGGACAGCAGAAAATGTTCAAAGTCAGAAAAACACTAGATGTCGGTCCTTAACCGATCCCAGAGGTCAAATAATTTATCTAAGAAAAGATGACACGTGTTACTTGTTTGGCTGTTTTACAGGCCTTATTCAAGATTATTTAAAGAGTCCTTTTTTGTGGAATTTTCTAGGTAGAAAGAAAATATCCGCGTGGTTGGATTGGAGGAGGATGCAAAGTCCAACGTCGCCCTTGTTGTTTTGCTAGAATAACATACTTCAAAAAAAAAAAATTGTGAAATAGTACTTTTTTTCTTGTAATGATTTTTATTAAATATTATTATTTTTAAATATGATAAGATATTTTAAAAATAATATTTAAACCTGTCACGTTCTGAAATATGACATGTCGTGAAATTTAAATGTCTCTTCAAATAAATAAAAAATAATATTTTTTTAATCAAAATTCATTGTTGTTGCCATTACTGCCTCAGCCTTTTTCTAGTTTTACAAGTAAAGTAAGCATACTATATTGCTATGAATTTGTGTTTGGTTTAATTGAAATGAATAATTGTTTAGGTTGACTTTAGGGTTTGCGTTGAATTTTAGGGTTTATTGAATTAATGATAAATTAGTTATAAATACTATCAATTAAGGTTGATTTGATATATATGAACATGAAAATAAGTTAAATTAATTATTTTAATTAATTATGTGTTGCGTTTAATTTTGGATAAGTTGTCGAATGAGGAATTTTATGTGAATCGTTTGAATTAACTAATAATGTAATTATTTATGCTTAATGATTTCGTGCAATAGAGCATAAATGCAATATAATTATGATGAATTACATGTTGCATTGAATTGTTAATAAGTTGATAAATTTGGTATTTGTTTTTGAATTATTTTAATTTGCTATGAATTTGGATTTGATTTAATGCAATTGAGCATGAAAATATCAATTAGATTTAATACCATAAATTATGTTAAATTTTGGTCAAGTTAATTTGTTTTTATGTTAAATTTTGATAGTTTGATTGAATCTACTATGACATGCACTTATTGTTAAAATTAGGTCTAGTTGACTAGAATCTGATTTGTTTTTTCTTACATAATGTCTTGTAACATATTTATGTTATATCATTATGGTGGCACTATTGTTTCTAATGTGAACAATAATATCACATACAATGGCGAGAGTAATTTGTTGTTAAATGGTAATTTAGGCATGTCATATGCAGAAATGAAAGAAATTATTTTTCATGGACTTAGATGGAATTATAATGATGTCGATGTTGAAATAACCTAGAGGTGTTGAATTCGTGAACACCAGTATTTTCTTGTTCTGGTTATGTGTTATGATAGTTTTAAGACCTTGAATGAATCTTTAATCCAAAGTGGTTTGAACATGATTGTATTGTATGTGAGTAGTTGACCAAAAAATGTGTTTGTTCCAACTTCTTTCTGGTCTTTCAAAGTTAGTTAGTAAAGGAAAAAATAGTTTATTGTCAGATAATTTGCTGCAAACAATAGATGATACAATATTTGACAATTCATTTGCTAATCAACATCAATTTGACTATTCTAAGTCCAGTAACAATAAATATGATGAGACATTAAACCCAAATATGACAGTAAATGTTGATAATGATGATATTGATGAAGAAATGATATCTCATGTCCTGAATTTGTAGATGCTTCTAGGTTTAGTTTTGTTATTTCTTATGATTGGGTACTTAGTTATAGATGTATGCCAGAAGGGTCTGATTTGTAGGTTGGATAAACATTTAATAGTAAAAATAAATTGGTTAATGCAGTTAAACGGTGACACATGATACATTCAATTGAATACTAAATCCAAGAGTCTGATTCGAATTCTATAATTGTTCAATTACAATATGTGCAACTACCTGAATATAAGTGTATTTGCATGAAGGATATCATAAAAAATCAAACTCATTTGAGATAACAAAGTTAAAAGGGTCATACATATGTGTTTCGACTTTTGTCCAAAAAAACCATCATCAGCTTTATACAAATTTTATTGCTAATACCATATCAACCTTTGTTATGAATATTTTTCAATGAAGGTTGCAAGCATACATGATGAAATAAAATTGCATTACAAGTACAAAATATCATATGATAAAACATGGGTTGCAAAACAAAAGGTATTTGAGCATCTTTTTGTTCACATGAAGAGTCTTTTAAAAAATCACCTATGTTGTTGTTGGCAATAAATGAATCAAATCCTGAAATAGTTGTTGATTGGACATATAAAAGAAATCTTGATGATAGTATAATGATTTTTTAAAGAGTTTTTGTTTGTCATTTAGACCTTTAATTAAAGGTTTTGAGTAATGTATACCACTTATCAATGTTGATGGCACACATTTGTATGAGCGATATGATAGAAAGTTATTGATTATAGTTGCTTTTGATGCAAATAATGAGATATTCCTATTGGCTTTTGCAATTATTGATGAAAAAATAATTTTGATTGAAGATGGTTTTTGCTTTGTTTACAAAGATACATTACCAATGATAGAACATATATTCATATAAACATGCAGGCATAAGTAGGTTAACGCGTGATCCAGGTCAAGAGATTGGGATAACCGACAGAAAAGAAAATAAAGAAAACCACAAAGTAATTTTTTTTAAAAAAAATGATTAATGATGAAATTGGAAAAGAAAATAAGTTAAATAAAAAATTGTGAAGTCAAACCGCATAAGCTTTTTAAACATGTGACTCGAGTCATTAGACTGGAAGCATCCTATTTAGAAAATCCAAGAAACTCAATTCTCAACCAATCAAATGTTGGATTATAAAATTTTTTTTAAAATCAATTATACAAAAAGATCCAAAACAAAAGGTAGTGATTAAGAGAATGATAATCAAAATTGAAATAGACAATAATTTAGAGGACAATTTCAAATTTTGATTGAATGGTGAAATTAAAAAGAAAAATTAATTTAACAAAATAACAAAAAAGAAGTCAAAGAATCGAACTAGAAAAAAATAAAATATGACAAATTAAGATTGAAGGAAAAATTAAATCAAAATTTTAAAAAAGAAACAAGAACAAAAATTAAAAAAAAAGGAATAAGGACCAGAGTTGAAGTATTAGTAAATAAAAGGATAACTTTGAAATCTTGAATGGCCAACCCAAATTTTGAGGGGAAGAGAGAGAAAAGAAGGGAAAAGTCATTGGCGACAAACCATTCAACTACCACTGCCACACTTCGTCCCATCAGGAAGAAGACACTATGATGATTCCAATGATATGGCAAAAAGAGATTTTTATTCACTAGGAGATGCCGCACTTACCTCTCACACGTCTACCAATTTTTTATTTAAATAATATTTTGTGTTTATTAAAAAATTAAATTGTCTTTACTCAACTTGATAATAATACAAAAAAACCAATTTAAAAAGATTTAAAAAAGTACATAGATGCAAGTTTTAAATTTTTTTATTTTAAGGATAAATTAATTATTCTACGTTTCTTAAAAAAATATAAAGATAAAAAGGCTTCTATAAGTTGTTTTTTTTTTAATTTTAGTTTTTAAGAGTAGCTTAATTATTTTATTGTGCTTCAAAAGAAAAAAAATATATTTACCCTCAATCAATCTTATAATAAGTAACGTGTCATGTGAAAAAGATCAAATTACCCCTATTACTAAGACTATTGATATTTTTGAGAAGGATAGAAAAAGATATTTCTGCCCTCTATAAATCTTATAATATGTGATAAGCCATGTGAAAAGATCGAATTACCTTACTATTGATTTTTTTCAAGAAAGATAAAATAATAATTATATTACTCTTGGCAGTTTGCTGATACTCATCTATCCTGGGCTTTATCTCCAATCCCTGTTTACGAGATGTTCTTTGTTTCGGCAGGGAGGGGTAAGAAAAAGTAGAGAAATTGGTCAGATAATATTGGTCCAGAAAGAAGAAATTGTACGGATTTTCATGTGAAACAGATGGTTTAGCATATCTAAGTTAGGGCCAGTCCTATGAGAATACGCGACTGCAGCACGTAGAAGGAACCCAGGGGGCATGACATGCACCTGAAATGGAAATTAAACACCACCAGTACCTAAATTAAAAACACCATGCATGAATTGGGCTCTTGGGAAGCTGTACCCTTGTAGTTAGTGATTTGATAACTAACAGGAGCAAGTGTCAAGGGAAGAAGGGCAAGCGACTGCTTTGGGAAGTGGTTCGGCAGGTAATGCTGCATTGGGATCATTAATTAAGGGTTCTGATATACATATATGATCAAGCATATGGTGTTTTGCTTGTAGCAGAAAGAACATCTGTCATCTTAGTTTGAATTCACATTAATGGAGAGGCTCGAGAAGCAACATTTTAAGGCAGATATGCTAAACAAGTATGGAACTGATTTAACAAAAATGGCACAAGAGGTAAAACCCGATTTCTCTTTCTCACACGTTCTTGCGGAACCAGTGACATCTGAACTAGCAACGATTACACTGACTTTGGCTTCTTTAAATGGCATTTTACAGGGCAAGCTGGACCAGGTAGTAGGAAGGCGAAAACAGATCGAGCGTGTCACGCAAATACTTTGCAAAAGAAGAAAGAATAACCCTTGTCTTGTAGGTGATCCTGGAGTCGGAAAAACTGTCATTGTTGAGGGCCTGGCAGCAAACATCGTTAAAGGCACTGTTCCTTCAAAACTCGAGGGAAAGAAGGTAGTCCTACAACTTGTTTACCAAAAACCATCACATTTGATATTAATAATTAATAATTCTACACCAGTAATTCGTACCTGTACACCTCAAATTGTGATGTGTTCTTTAGATTTTTGCTTTGGATATGGCGCGTCTAGTTGCTGGCACCAAATTTCACGGAGATTTTGAAGAAAGATTAACAGGGATTGTTGATGAAGTTAAACAAAGTGATGGAAATATAGTTCTTTTCATTGATGAATTGCATACCCTTGTTGGCAATGGCCAGACACTAGATGCTGCTAATATACTAAAGCCAGCTCTTGCAAGAGGCGAGCTAAAGGTAAATTAGTCCGTACTTGTGTAGTCTAGTCGTAATCTGATGTTCCGATTTACAATTTCTTATCATTGTCTGTTCCCTCTTGTGCAGTGTATTGGAGCCACAACAATTGATGAATATCGAAGGTACATTGAAAAAGATGGAGCACTCAAAAGGCGTTTTCTGCATGTGGATGTGCCAGAGCCATCTGTTGATGAGGCGGTAGAGATACTGAAAGGAATACAAGGAAAATACGAAGCTCATCATGATGTCAAATGCGCAGATGAGGCTTTGGTTGCAGCAGTTCGTTTATCAAACCAATACATAAGGTCGAAATTTACGTTTACTTACCTTGTAACCTATCAGATATCAGATAGCATTTTATGTTTTCAATTAATCCCTTTCTCAACACTTTGGAATTTATTTAAATGTTATTCATGTTTAGTTAGATCTTGAATACACAACAACATATGTACTTTTATATATGTTTCAGCGGTCTCTTTCTACCGGATAAGGCCATAGACTTGATCGATGAAGCTGGTGCCAGAGTTCAGCTGCGTCAAGCGCGATCAGCTTCAGAGAAACTTGTTGTGACTGAAGAGGATATACAAGCTGTTGTCTCGATGGTGACGGGAATTCCTCTTGATAAAGTCACCGATAAAGAATCTCGTCGACTCTTAAACATGGAGGCAGAACTGCACAAGTACATTGTAGGCCAGGAAGAAGCTGTGAAGGCAGTTAGTCATGCTATTCGCCGAGCACGAGTCGGCACAAAAGACCCCAACAAACCAATTGCGAGCTTTTTATTCACCGGTCCGACTGGCGTAGGGAAAACAGAACTTGCCAAGGCATTGGCTGTTGAGTATTTTGGCTCCAAAGAAGCCGTCGTCAGGATTGATATGTCTGAATACAAGGAAAAACATACTGTATCAAAGCTTTTTGGATCACCTCCTGGCTATATAGGGTATGATGACGGTGGTCAGTTTACTGAAGCTGTTCGTCGCAGAGCCCATACCGTGGTTCTCTTTGATGAGATTGAGAAGGCTCACCAAGATGTTCACAGGGTGTTTCTTCAGATTTTAGATGATGGTACGTTGACTGATGGTAAAGGACGTAAGGTGGACTTCAAAAACACAATCATTATAATGACTTCAAATATTGGTAATAGCTTGATTGCCCAGGAAGACGAGGAAGATGAGATACGATTCAACACCGTCAAGCTTATAGTAGCTGAGGAACTGAAGAAAGAATTCAGCCCAGAGTTCTTGAATCGAATAGATGAAGTTATCGTGTTCAGAAAATTGAAAAACGCACAGCTAAACGAGATTGCAGACTTGATGCTTGCGGAAGTTTACGGAAGGCTAAAGGCAAAGAACATCATTATACGAGTAACAGATGGATTAAAAAGGAAGATAATTGAAGAAGGGAACAACCTTAGCTATGGAGCAAGGCCATTGAAGAGGGCCGTTGTGAGGCTTTTGGAGGATAGCATTGCTGAAGGGATCTTGAAAGGATTTGTAGAGGAGGGACGTTCTGTCATTGTAGACGTTAATTCAAACGGAAACGTTATCATGCTACATAGTGATGTAGCCGTAGAAACCGAAGATTACGAGCATTCTATGATTTAGGAATATTCATTTCGACTTTTTTTGCGCTAGTTGCTATTTTTATTTTTATTGTGCTGCCGTCTATATCATGTACTAAGAAGTTTAATTAGTTAGTACATGTAATTTAATGTCTTAAACGAAGTTTAATATTTTGTAGATTCCTGATTAGGGCACGTTTGGAAATGCGGTTGTGTTTCTAAAAAATTTAAATTTTTTTTTTTTGCTAAAATTTAATATGATTTATATGTTTTAAATCATTTTAATGTGCTGATGTCAAAAATAATTTTTAAAAAATAAAAAAACATCATTGACATGCATTTTAACACGAAAAATTATTTGAAAAACACCCACAACCATACTACCAAACACGCTTTTAAGATTTGGGTTTGCTTGCCTTTTTCCATTTAGAATCCTTAATAACAGGAGGCCTTTAGTTATTAAGCCTGCAGTTGCTTGCCTTAATCATTTATTAATTTTAACAAACTTGTAAGAGACTTGTCCTGGTCAGACTGTTTGTTCCTTCTTTAAGATGATTTTTCTAGCAGGTTCATCTATGAAGTTTTAAATTCACTAAAAAAATATACTCAATTATTTATAGCGGCTAGGAACGTTGAAAGAGTGTCGTTGTTGTTGTTTTTTCTGGGATTTTGTTATTGTTTTAGGATTTACTAGTTTACAGGAATCCATTACGTTACAAATTCGGATTAAAATTTTACTAGAACAAAACAAAAAATATTTAAATTATAGAAAGCTATTGCATTGTTTTTAAATTTAACAACATGTTAATCTAGAAAATTTTCCATCTAACTCTTTACTTAGTTTAAATTCAAAATTAAACTATGTAGAATTTGATTCGATATAATCTAAATGACTGGACTCAGTTTATTCAAATGCAACCCAACATATCAATAAAAAAAAAATTTAAGAATGAAATTGAAAAAAAAAGGATGAAATTGACCTAACAAACTTCTGATATAACTTATTGCTTGGCTCGAGTTTAAAATTAACTCATATAAAAGTTACCCTAACATGACCCATTCGACTTGACCATTTTGAAGACAACTTGATTGACTAATTAAAAAATTAGAGGATAAAATTGAAAAAAAAAATTAACAAAAAATACATAGTGGCTCGACTCTTTGTTTGTAATGGGTTAAAAATAAAATCATGTGGGAGTTCTCCTGATATAATTTAGTTGATTTGACTGGTTTAAAGACAACCCAAATTATTGTTAAAATAAAAGTCAAAAAGATAAAATTAAAAAAAATAAAACTAAATTAAAAAAAAAAGTCTCAATTATATATATATATATATATATATAAAATCATTGTTGATATTATAAATGAAGCTCCATAAAGTTTTTCAAGTCCTTTAAATGCATGAGGTAATGGGTAGGAGTTTTTTTGGTTGTATGATTGAGAAGGATCTATTAGGAATTTTTTTAATTTGTAATTTCTTTTATTGTGAATTAAGTACATTATAATGCTGGTAGATTTCACTTGCCTTTGATTTACTTTTGTTCTGCGTTCGGGTGAAATTGCACAACAAATTCTACGTTCGATTTGTGCTTTTTTTCCTTAAAAATAACGTTCAGCTACCGTAAAATAAATTGCTTTTATCTAATTAAATGATAAAAAAAAAATAAGCAATGATATTATATGGATGAATTAAAAAAATGATCAGGGGCATCTTAAAAAAATATATTTTTCATAAAAAAAATAAACAATATAACTTAATTCTCATCTTATTAAATATATAAAAAAAATGAGTAAAACAAAACAGAAACAACCTCAATCTAAGTCAACCCAAAATAGTATGACAAACCTGTAAATTGTGTAATAAAATTGAGTTAACTCAGGTTAACTTGTTAAACTTACATCCTGAATCATAAGATTGAGATAATCTAATAAAAAAAATCACAAAGCCCATTTTCTTAGGGGAAAAAAAAAAACAATGTCCAATGAATATAGCTAGAAAAAAACAATGGCAACCATTGTTAACTTCTCAAACCCATGATCCGTGTCATTAGACCAAAAACATTATATTTAGAAAAATCATAAAGTTCAATTCTCAACCAATCAAATATTGAAAAAAAAAATTGAAAAAAAAAACTTCGATTATACAAAAGGATCCAAAACAAAAAATAAAAATAAAAGAAAGATAATAAAAATTGAAATAAAAAATAAAAATCAATTTTAGCAAAAGGATAAAAAAATGATCAAAAGAATGAAAATAAAAATTGAAATAAAAAATTACAAAAAAAAATTGATTGAAGGGTGAATTGAAAAAAAAATCAATTTAACAAAAGGATCAAAAACATTAAAAAAATCAAAAGAATAAGGAATAAATTGAAAAAAAAAATGACATCACAAATTGAAATTGAATGATAAAATTGAAAACAAATCAAAATTTTACAAAAAGATCAAGAACATAAATTAGAAATCAAAATAAGATGGACCGTAATTGGCATCTCTATAAATAAAAAGATAACTCTGAAATTTAGAATGACCAATGCGATTTTTAAGGGGAGGAGAGAGAGAAGTAGGAGGAAAAAAAAACCATCGGCATCGAACTGCCATTCAAGGTTATTATGTGCCATCTTAAAAAAATAAAAGGATGTCGCGACGATTCTAACAACACGATGATAGTTGTTTTGGCTATTGGGAGGCACTATAAGCCTCGCTCGAAGAGCACAGACATGTCCCTCCTACATGCCAACTATTTTTATTTTTTATTTATTAAAAAATCAAATTTTCTTTCAATAATATGATAATTAGAAAAAAAAAAAACCAGATTGGAAATATAAAAGAGTTTTTGAATGCAAATTTATAATTTTTTGCTTTCAAGTATATTTTGGTTATTTAATTGTGATTTTAAAATAAAAAAATTATTTATTCATATTTAATTTGATAATAACTAATAAATTAGGAAAAAAAATCTAATAGTCAGTTTTATAAAAAAAAAAAAAAGAAAAGAAAAGCAAAACCATCGTTATATTGTTTTAGTAAATATTACCACCATGTCCGTATCAACAATGTTTTTCCAAGGCCATCTTTGATTATCGAATTACTCAACTTCATATACAGCTCGTACACTGCTCTCCACTTCATACATTAACAGTAAATACCACGTCATCTCCATTAAAAAACTCAACCACACAATTCACTTTTTGATTATTAAAACAAATAAAAATTTAACAGCATGTTTTTTTTTTTATTGATGTGGTTGTATTTTAAAGTATATTTTATTTAAAAATATATTAAAATAATATTTTTTATATTTTTTAAAAATTATTTTTAATATTAATACATTAAAATAATTTAAAAACATCAAAAAAATTAATTTAAAATAAAAAATTTTAAAAAAATATTTTTAAAATGTAAAAACAACATGCCGGCCCGTTCACTGAAATTAAGCTAATGCAAGAGGCTATTAAATTATTTTCTTTGCTTTTCTCAGAAACCAATCAGCCCCCTGATCATTATTCAATGACCACCAGGAAACAAAACATCACCAAAACTGAGAGAGAGGGGCAGTACATCGAGATCCATCGGCAAGGCGAGCTAGATCTTGGAAACCATATCGATTTCTGTTAACACTTGGCCGACACTCAAAGCAATTACCATCAGCAAGAATGAAAATCTCAATGATCGCCGCAAATGGTATACATGCGGCACAGACCCGCTCCCCAATCGTCAAAGAACTCAATCTCTGCTAAACAAATATTAAAAAAAAATTAAAAAAAAATGATTCACTTCCAGAATTGCAGCCAAAAACATAAATAGCACAAAATGAATTAGACATTAAAAATATTAATCAAAAATTAAATTACGATGATAATGTGTGATTTAATTATAAATAGATTTTAAAAATTAAATGTTAAAATATAATTAATAATAGAATTACAAGTATAAATCTAAAAAAATCATACAGGAACTTGATTAAATAAATTTATAAAATTATCTTGAAATAAAATATGTAATATTATTCAGGGATCAATTAAAAGGATTTTAGAAGATTCTCACTAATGGTTCATATGCATTACTGTTTGAAATTAAATACTTAAACAATTTATTATTTGTGGGAACTGAAGTTGATCAAATATTAGAAAAAAGAATTAATCTTCAAGTAATATTTGATCAGATCATAGATGATCCTAAATTATCTATCAAGATACTTGGGAATCTAGTAAAAAATTATTGTGTTTGTTGTGTCTAAGTATTTTGAAAAACCCATTAATGATATTAGAGTTTGTAGTTACATGTTTTAATTATTATTAACATTAATAAAAGATTAAATTTATGTGCACAAGGCCAAGTCATACATCAATGTCGCCATGAGGCTACTCTTTATGCTAGTGGTGATGCAGTTCGATGGCAGCCAAGGTTGCCACTGATGAGGTTGTTGCTGGTGGTGAGCAATGAGCCCACTTTGGACGACAAAGAAAGATGAGGTTAAAATATGATTTTACCCTGACATCTAATTTAGGGTTTTTAGAGTAGAATTATTAGGGTTTTTAGAGTAGAATTAAGATTATGCTAATGAAGCTTATATCTTATTACAAAATGATATTTTTTAGCATAATTATGATTCTATCTTTACATATAAAATTATGATTTTATATAAAGATTAAAAGCACAGATCAAATTAGTTATAAAATTATTTTTTCTGATTAGATTAGAATCAAATTAAAATGTTTAATTTATTTTTTTATTAGAAAATACACTTTAATAAAAAAAATTGAAAAAAAAAGGTAGAGATGAGGTCCAAGAAAGTAGAAAGAAATGAAAGTAATCCAAAGGTCGTTGAAGCTAAGTATCTATAACAAAAGAAAAGGAAAGATCTCCTAATTAAACATTTGATTATAATATTAGAAACAAAGAAAATGTGATTATAATTGTTATTTATATTTTTTTAAAAAAAATTAAAACTAAAAAGAAATTAATATACTCCTCAATAAACATGATGGATTAACGATGGTAATCCAAAATAGTTGTCTGTTTTTTTAACCTTCAGTTTTTTACTTTATGATCCTTTAATTTCTTTTCTTTGGTTGACCCTCTAACATTGCAATTATATGGGTATGGGGCCTATGAGCTTTGCGGGTTGTTTTATTTGTCTATGAATAAAGACCTCAAAGTATTGAGAAAATATTTTAATGTTCCGTTAATATTTGATTTTACAAAATAAAATTTAATTTTATTGATTTATAACATTAAAATTTTGATGATCAAAGTTTGAGGCACTGATAACTATTAATTCACTTTAATTTTATACATATGGGTCTAGGTTGCACGGTCAGGAAAAATATTTTTGTTTTTTTTTTTTTGGTGGATGTTCTTTTTTTTTCTTCTAATTGTATCCTCTCAAGTTAGTTTTTCTTAAATGACTTAATTATTTATTTTGTTTGCTTGGATATAGGGGTCTCACAGAATAAAAAAAAATTTTGGTGCTCAATGCAGCGTGTCATTCTCTTCCACATGAAGTGACATGTGTATATTGATTGATTCATGATGGTTTGTTGCTAGCCGTCTTTTCTTTCTCTCTTTCTTTTTTCGCTTTTCTCTTTCTTCCCCTCCATAAAATTCACGTTAGCCATTCCAAATTCCAGAGTTATCCCTCACTATATTGTCATTTAAAATTTAGTTCTTATTTTTTTATGTTAAATTCTTGCACTTAGTCCTTTTCTAAAATTTACATTTTTTTTCAATTTTATTTTTTAATTAAAAAATTGCAAATAGTCTTATTTTTTTTTCAGATATGATCTTATTTTTTTAATTTTTTTTTCTTTTTGTAAATTATTTTTTTTTTCAGATTTTTTTCATCCATAACTACTAGTGTGTATATGTGTGTGTTCTCATTCCTAGAAATTTCAGGTAAACTTGAAGTCTCCCATGATCTTAAAGGCATGCTTGGTAATATAGTTGCGGTTATTTTTCAAAGTGTTTTTCATTCTGAAATGCATCAAAATAATATTTTTTTTTTATTTTTTAAAATCAACACATCAAAACAATTCAAAACCTAAAAAAAATAATTTTTAGCAAAAAAAATTTTAATTTTTTAAAACCATGGATTGATCTGTGTTTCCAAATAATCACCTAATCTTATATTCATTTAAGATCGGGTGTTTGTTTTATCCATAACTTAAAAACTGGACACAGCCCAATCTAAACATGAGTGTGTTTGGTATTGCGGTAGCTGTTGTGGTTGTGGTTTGAAAAAAGTTGTTTTTATAAAAAATAATTTTAGTTGCGGTTGGTTTGAAAAAATAGGTGTTTGGTTAAAACTGTGGTTAAAATTAAGGTTGAACAAAAAGTAGTTTAATGTGTTTGGTTAAGAATGCTTTTGAAATTGAAGTTATAAAATAATTTTAAAAAATATATTAATATTGATGATTTTTAATTTAAATATTATAGATTTAATTATTGCTATAACATCATGAAATAAATAATACTTTATATAAAATATTTTTTATTAATCCATTAAACCATCTACAATTCTATTACGTACAAAATTCATCCAGTAAGAACTACAGTTTTTATAATTTTTTGAGTATGCAATAAAATTAGATAAAATATTATCAGGAATAAAATTGATTTAATATTACAGTGCGAGTGAATTTAATTTACTCTACACTAGTTTTTCTGGAAAAAAATATTGTTTACATGACAATACGAGTGAATTTAATTCACTCTAAACTAGTTTTTTTTAAAAAAAAATTATACAAAAAATAAACACACTGAAAAAAAAAACTTGTTCAAGTGAACAGTGCAAGTGAATTGCAATGTTTATTTTTTTGAGTGAACAGTGCAATTCACTTGCACTGTTCCCCGAGACGCTAATGGAGAAAAGAAGTCAAGAGCTGCTTCGTCAAAATCACGTGCAAAACATGAATTATCTGGACCTCATCATAAATAAATTGTATTTTTTATACAATTAAATATAATATTTACTGTAATTGCTTCAAACGTAGAAATAACTACATAAAGAAACGGCCATCTTGATAAGGAAACGCAGGCTCAAGGCCCCTATTTGAATTTCAAGGGGTGTTGTTTTCGGTTTCTTTTTTTTCCTTTCTTTCTATTGTAAAAAATAAAAAATAAAAAATAAATCTCCCTCCACTAAAAGAAGTATTTAGCAGTATTGCCCAGAAGAAGCCCCATGCCCAGGCCCAATCTCATAATAGCGTCTACCGGTTATCAAAGCAGTATTTAAAAGTATTTTTTATTTTAAAATAATATTTTTTTTAACTTTTAGCATAACAAAATAATTTTAAAACATAAAAAAAAAATTTTAACATGCTACTGTAGTTTTGAAATTCAACACAGTTCGGCGGGTTAATCCGTGATCCGGCCAACCCAGAATTGAAACAGGGCCAGATTAAAAAAAAAATTAGAAAAGAAAAAACTCAGCGGGTTGACCCGAAAAAACCCAATTACAAACCCGTTGCATTTTATTTTATTTATTTTTTTTTTAAATAATATTATTTTAATTTTAAAAAAAAACTAATCTAATAATTTAATTAAAACCCAAAATCCATACCTTGATCCGTACCTGCCTTAAAACTATACATGCTACACTCCCAAACGGGGCCAAGTAGGTTGGCAGAGGCGGGGACGGCAAGGGGTATCCCGGTAAATCACTACTTGCAGTAGAAACACAACAGAGTCCTCGGTTTCATCACTGCTCACAGTACCAGAAAATTCAAATAGTTAAACAGGATAAGAAGATTAGTAGTATAGGATCTCCGTGAATTTTTATACCAGTGCCTCTCTTCTTCCGGCAACTGCATTTTATTACTAGATTAATGATTTTCTTAAGTAATTAATTGATTGTAGCCGCTGCTGCTGCTGCTGCTGCTGCTCATTTTTGTGTTGCTGTGCCTGTCTATCTATCTATCAATGGATGTACCAGCTTTTCAAAAAATCTCTCTTGGTAAGTTGGAACTCGCTTTAATTTTTCTTAGTAACTGTTGGTAGTAAAATTGTGAATTTCCCTTATGCCATTTTATATCCGTGTATTGCTTTTGCTTGGCTTCCTTAATCTTCGCTGAAGGATTGGCTTGTATTAGCATTGGTATTCTATTTGATAATGGGTGTCTGGCATCCACATGAATCAATGATGACGGCTTGGTTCTGTGAGGACTTGATGAGTGTTTGCATTGCTATTTGTTTTCCGAAGTTGATTTCTTTACCAGACTTAATGTCTTCTCATGCTATTGTTGTTTTCAGCAATGTAATGAAATGAAATTACAGGTGCATTAGAGTATAAGAGGTGTAATTCTCTAATGGAGCCACCGTGTAGATTTTTCGCATCAGTCAGTGCAGCTGAGAACAAACCATTTTATTTCTTACATGCGGTGTATGGTAAGTTTGTATCAAATTGGATCTACAATAAACTTATGTGCATGATCTTATGAATAAGTCTTTTTTGGAGAGAAAAATGGTGGCAGTACATTTCATCAATTTACAAGGGCTGATTAGTTTATCGCATTTATCTTCACACATATACTTTGGTGGGAGTTTTAACTCTAGTTCTAACATGAGATCTGATCTCTCGTTCTTCTTCTTTTTTTCTCCTTTTCAGTTGCAAATTCACATTTTCATTGTGTGTGTGTGTGTGTAAATATATACGCCTTCATGCCATGAAACGTTTCTAATGTCTCTGACAAGTCCAATGTGTAATATTGGTATCTATATTAGGTTAGATATTCAGTGGCCTGGCCACCATTTTTTCCCCTTAAAGTGATAACTGTTGCTAAAATGAAAATCTCTTTGATTTTTCTGAATGCCAAAAGCATGTCCATGTACCCAACTGTTGCAGCTTATATCTGGGAATCAATATAGATGGTATTCAGGATCTTGGCTGCATGATTTTTGCAAATTTGAGGACTCGCTGTTCTGTTGGCTAGCCTTGAGATTTTGTGTTTTGTTAATAAAATAGCAAGAATGGAAACTCAACCTCTAGCTTTTCTACAGTAGGCTTCCTAAATTTTTGTTATGGGTTTTACAGAGGGCATCATAGCTGGAGGTGCTGCAGGTGTTATTGCAGAAGCAGTTTTATACCCTATTGATACAATTAAAACTCGATTGCAGGCAAGTGGGCTTATTCTATCTCAATTTGCTTTAGTTTTTGCTCCGCATTGCATCCCAATACCAGAATGTTACAGACTAGCTTCAAGTTTGAAAAGAAATTCCATGTATTGTGCTATACTGAGCTTAGTTCTGACAGAAATGCAATTTCCTTTTTCTTCACCACCCCTGTTTCATGGTTGCAAGATGCCATCATATTTTGATTGTGCTGGATTTTCTTGGTAAAATTGTGGTTACTCGAGTGCAATTACTCTTTTTACTATATCTAGCTGCTTGATCATAATTCGAAGTTATGCTACACAGTGGCTGCTTGATCATTCGAAGTTATCCTACACGGTTGCTCTATGTCCAAATGTTATGTTTTCTTGGCGATTCTAAATATTTTGACACACTTCTTTCAAAGCAAGTTTCATATATTTGGTAGGGAGGAGGACTTTTCAAACTGTGGCATGTGAATTGCGACTATACATGACAGTGGATGTGCAAAAGAATTCTATTGAGTCAAAAGAAAAGACTTAAACAAAAAGAATCCCAAATTTTGCACATGTTATACAAGTTATAAAACTTTTTATTATTTGAGTTATGATGATAATCAATTGTACATGGTTTTCATGTTAGGCTGTTCATGGTGGAGGGAAAATCAATTTGAAGGGTCTTTATTCTGGATTGGCTGGAAATCTTGCTGGTGTCTTACCGTGAGTATTTGGTTTCAAAGTATATTCACCTATCCAGTACATACTTGAGCATGCAGATAGACAATCATTTGGTGTATTGTTGGATAGGTGAAAATATGGTGTACTTTTGTATCTATGTTCTGTATTGCTGCTCTTATCTGTAGATTGTTTGTATGTTTCCTTTTTTCATAATTTGAATTTAATTAGCACTTAGTGTCATCTTGATTATTAACTATTTTTGTGTTTGGTGGCATGCAGTTTATGGATGTATCTCTTTTGTTTTGCAGGGCTTCTGCTATATTTGTTGGCATATATGAACCCACAAAGCAGAAATTGCTAAAATCTTTGCCCGAAAACCTCAGTGCCTTAGCCCAGCTGGTAAGATGCCTGCCTAATGCACTACAAGTTGGTAAACTAATTCTCATGAAGAATGCTATTTAATCCAGCAGTGTTTTTATGTGCTACCAGTCTTTAAATATTTTCCCCTGAAAGTCCTTTCTATCACTTTGGCATTTTTAAATTTGCTTGACACACTAGTAAGAAGGGTCCAAATTCAGCCCTGTGCATCGTCAACTAAACTATGTTGAAACTTGTTTGAAAAATAACCTATAGAAAAGTCACGTCCTTCACTTTCATGCTCTGAGTTGCATATTGTGCACCTTCTTTTTTTCTTTCTTTTTCTGCAATGTAGAGAGTCTTTAGGTTCCATCTACTGTATAGAGCCTCTCTTTGGTGATTTAATAGGGTACGTGACTTCATTCAGACTGCAGGTGCCATTGGAGGTGCTGCTTCTTCTCTTGTTCGTGTGCCAACAGAGGTAATTAATTATACTTCTTTGTTCTCCATCCTATCTTTGGTTCTTATCAGGTCTTTTCTCCCCGGACATTTGTCAGGTTGTTAAGCAAAGGATGCAAACTGGGCAATTTGCTTCAGCCCCTGATGCCATCCGTCTTATTGTCTCTAAGGAGGGTTTTAAAGGTCTCTATGCGGTATGCAACACTTCAAATTTTAAATTTGATTTAGCACTTCCAAGTTTATTATGGGCTTACCTGCATGAGACTAGGTTCTGATAGTGTAATAGTTCTGACAAGCATCATTTTTTCCAGATCTACCTACATGTCATTTGGTGCACCATTTCTATACAGTGCTGCTTGATTTACCCCCTGCCTTGCTTGCCATTATGCATGTGAAAAAGCATATCTCATGAACTTTGTTGTTTATTTTAAACTTTCAGGGGTATGGATCCTTTTTATTGAGAGACTTGCCATTTGATGCAATTCAGTTTTGCATCTATGAGCAAATGCTAATGGGATATAAGTTAGCGGTAAGCTTTCTTTTACTCACCGGAGCTAGAGGCCCTTAAATTTATTTGCATGTGTTTTTAACAATTCTTTTACCTGGCTATTGTGGATCTTATTATTTTCTTTACATCATGTTAAGAGGAAACTAATGAATCTCATGTGACTGTTCTACATGCTGCGGGTGAATTTATTAAGAAATTGTGGAGAAATGACTATTTTATTGTGTTTTTCTTTAGGCAAAGAGAGATCCGAAGGATGCGGAGATCGCTATAGTTGGTGCTTTTGCTGGTAATGAAGCATTCTCAGAAGCTTAAGTTCACCTTACTCTCTGGAGTTTTTGGTACTTGCACCCCTACTGTTGTCCTTACATAAACTATTTTTGTCCTTGGCTTGTTATAAATGATGTGCTAGCTATTCTGAGCTGCAGTTTTTGCCATCTTCAAGCACTGATTCTTGATATGACCTACTAGTCTTATGTTACTCATTCCTTTCATTTAAGGATATAATTTTCTTCTTTGATGTTCCTTATTTCTTTTCAGAATTTTATTTGATATTCCATCTATATGGAAGGGGTGATAAAAAATTCATGCCTAATCCTCATTAATCCTCTATTATGTGTCCTACAATAACTGTGTTAGTTGCATTTGTATATAAATCTCTCCTTTCATGAGAATCTCTCAGCTAATCTAGTTCACGTGCAGGTGCAATAACTGGAGCCATGACTACTCCACTCGATGTAGTGAAAACCAGATTAATGGTCCAGGTAGAGATAATCTGTATAAGTTCTCTTTCAATGCATTTCATAAATCTTCCGTATCTTTTGAACTTTTGCACGGCTTGATTATCAGTTTTCTTCTTCCTCTTTAGTGGAAAATTACTATTGAATCTTCTTCGATCTTGTTGTCTGTTCAAATCTTTCAGGGATCTGCTAACCAGTACAAAGGGATTTTTGATTGTGCCAGGACCATAGCAAAAGAAGAAGGAACCCGTGCTCTTTTGAAGGTTGGTTCATTTCTTATCATTCTTCCCACAATTTAAATAATCAAAATGAGGCGGTCATTCTTTTCTTCTTCTTTATTTCTATTGTTTTGGTAGATATATTCACAAATCCAGAGGCAAATCCTTACGTTTCAATAACATGGTACAGCTGCTCAAACCTGGGACCTATTTCTGACCACCCTCGTTTTTTTTTCTTCACAAAAAGCCAATGGAAGCGATATACCCTTCTCACTTTTCAATGTACTTCTCAAGTTACTTAACCCAAATAAACAAAGCTGAATACAAGAGATGGTTCCATGCAGCTGACCAAACTAGTTAAAGACTTAGTTGGGTTGATAAAAATATCAATTTGTACTCCCATTTAAACTTTATGTCCTTCTTCCTGGTGTCCATTCTTTCTTTTCAGGTAAGAAATCTAGCGTTATGTTCCTTACTAAAACAACAGCACCTGCTGTTATTCAATTTAGAGAAGTCAGATGTGGTTACTCCCGTAGTCTTGTGATCGTGGATAACTGATAGTTCGTGCCCCCATATCTTTATGCTCTTGGGAGTGTTCTTGATGACTTTGCATTTTGATTTTCTCCTTGGATATTAAGTTCTATGATTTTTCTGAGAAGGTGTGGACCATTTAGTTATAAAAGGGGGAACCTATTCTCTCTCTCTCTCTCTCTCTCTCTCTCTCTCTCTCTCTCTCTCTCTCTCTATATATATATATATATATATATATATATATATATATATATATATATATATCATTCAGTTGATAAAAAATGAAATAAAGACCTTTTGGTGTTAGGGTTCAAACCTGGGTAAGCTTGATCACCCGATAACATGCATGCCACTGAGCTGTGCTTCCATTCAAGTTACAAATTCCAAAAAACGTGAAAACGTTAGATGTCTTCTGATAAGTTAAAAGTAATGTTCGGAAAAGGATATTAAACATCTTCAGAAGTAAAAATCTTAATGAACAGATTGCAGCAGATTACATACGACTTCCTTTTATGGATTATGGACCGTTTGCTGCAGGGTATTGGACCAAGAGTATTGTGGATCGGTGTTGGAGGTGCAATCTTCTTTGGTGTCCTTGAAAAGACAAAACAAATACTCGCTCAAAGGTGCCCAGAGCCCAAGATGTGAGCAAGATTTAACTTTGCTAATCTCTAGGTTGAAACATTTCAACAACACTTCAATGTCTGAATTTTTTGTTCACTAGAAAGAAAAGAAAAGAGAAGGTTATGTATATTGTTCATCTCCATGGGCTTGTCCCTGACCAATAGCAACCCTTCTCGTGAATCTCTCGTTAATGTGGAGGAGGACCTTTTGATTATGGGATCTCATACTATTTCAACTTCAGCATGCTTCACATCATTTCTACTTATATCTTAAAATATAAGTTATAGAGAACTATTTTGTATTGTTATAAAATATGGTTCAATGAATTGCTATTATAATTTCTTGACTTGACTTTTGTCTAGTTTGAGTTTAGAATTAAATCATATGGGATTGTTTTACTTGATCTAGTTGACTTGATAGGTTCAAAAGTAATCTGAATGATCGGTATTAAAAAAATCGATTCAAGCTTTGTAGTTTAAACTGTTAAATTCATGATTTTGGTTATGGACTTTACTAGATTTAAAATTGTTTTTTAAAACTATTTTTATTTAATTATATGATAATAAAAATAAATACATGGAAAATCAAGCACAAATTAAAATAGAAGCTGAATAGAGAAGAGAGTTTTTGTAGTCTATAACAAGTTAATTGCTTAATCCCATGATCCGAATCCGAGTAATGCTAGAAAGAAATAATTGTTAAAAAATAATATAAATTATATCTCAAATTTTATTTAATTATTTAAATTTTTTAATTAAAATAATTTTTTAATATGTCCGATTGTTTAATAGGTACGCATCTATCTCTTGCTCTCTCAAGGCTCAGCCATGTAAAGTACTACATAAACTCAGCCCAGAAACAAAGTTTGTATTTGTTTTCTTCTCTGGACAGACATGGGTTTTAAATATATTACTGAAATTAAGCTGCCATTTTTCTTTAATATTGAGCAATGAACTTGTTATAGCTTATGGATGGTTAAAGTGTGAGGAGGACGAAGATAAGCACTGTTATGCTTGTAACCAGCAAACAGAGCATAATTGGATTTTTTAATCAACGACAACAAACTCATTAACTGAAATCAATCATCTTTTCAATACAGATTGCTTTAGCAACTTTTTAATGTTGGTTTTTGCTCTCTTTAGATTATTTACTCTTTTAATTAGATTTTTTTAGTGAAATAAATATTAAATTGCGTATTTTCTTTTTTCTTTTTAATGATCAAAATCAAACATATTCATGAAATATATTTTAAAAAAATATAAAAATATAAATTAAATTAAAGAAATTTAATAAAATATCATATTTAATATTATTCGTTTTAATTTCATTCAGTTAAGTTTTTTGAATTAATTGGAATATTATAACAAGTTTTATAAGCTTACCAACGCGGGATCCTATACTAGTGGGTTCTGTTTGGTCACTTTGATGAAATCGTCTATTTGCACTTTGTATTTCTACCTCGGAGCCTTCTTCCCCAATTATCGCTGGCAAAAGATAAAGAAAACAGCAGAAATTAGGAGGCAACAAAAACAATACAAAGCTAAAACCAAAGTAAACCCCAACAAGCCGCCTCCTCCGCGAAGCCATTTACATATCATTGCATTCTCAATGTCTTAAACAGCTCCCTCCTGCATGTATAAAGCATGTTTCACTGGATCTGCCGGCGGATGGGAAGACAAACGAGTATTGGGTTTTTCACTTTCTAGCTCATGGCATTGGTTAAGAAAAAATCTCATTTTCTTAACTCTTCAAGTTTGAATCTTGAAACTAACATTTAGAAAATTGTTTTTCAAAAAAAAAAATATTATACGAACAAAAGGTTGTTAAGAAATAAAGCGAATCCATTAACAGTTGCGTGTCTACCTCTGGGAATATATAAAATCCAAACTGGACAAAAGAATGAATGCCACTCTATTGATTTTTTTCTTTAATGAAGTTGAAATTATTTGCTTCAAAGAAAGCTGCAGCTCCACTTCTATAAGAACGAATAAATGTACCAGGTATACATAAATCAATGTTTACTCGGCATTAGTTTCTTAAGAGTCTAAGTCCTACGCCTAGTGCACAAATAATTAGGAGTTTGACAGCAGATTTGCAAATAATGAAAAATGAACTCTGTATTTTTTGTTGTAAAAGGTTTTTAATAAGCTTGTGCATACATACCTCATACCTGAACTGACCTTCTAGGCAACTGTCTATGGTTTAAAATGTTGACTTTCAGCTTCCTCTTCAATAAAAAGCAAAGGAATACAGAGACAACAATCAAGATAAAATAAACCTCTGAGTGCACCCTCCAGAAAACTTCAAGCCCGCGCTTGCTTTCACACCGACAATCATTAATACTTCGTAGGCTCCCCTTGGTTGTGACCGCTGGATCAAGAATAAAGTCCAGAGTCATGGCTGCTTCTTCCAGTGAGATACGTGTGGTTTTTGGTTTGTACCCAGGCATACTGGCCATAACTACAGAAACAGTTGCCCCGTTGATATTAGAATTCCAAGCGGGGATGGGACAGCAATCTTAAACAATCCAGTAAATCAAATATATAGTATTGCGAGATCAATATATATAATTGCAAGATCATACTGGATTTTGAACCAAAAAATGTTTTGGTAAAATGAACTAGAGGTCCCTACACTATTGATCAAAGCGCAAAGAGTTTCTAAACAAATATTTGAAACAAATAGTCCCTGAACAAAATTAAGAGTAAAAAATAGTCCTTCTGTCAAGTGACTTCAGGTTTCAATCCAATATGGATTCAATTAAAATCATGTGTGTAGCACATGACACCCCGTCCCACTTAATTGAATGACCTAATTTGCATTGAATACTTTGTTTTGGGACTATTTGCGCTTTCATTAACAGTTTAGGAGGGCTTGGCACATGTTATCTTTAAAAAACTGAATGGTTTGCCCCAATTTTATTGAGGGATTGTTTGTGCTGAATAATTTATTCAAGGACTCTTTGCACTTTGACTGAATAATTGGTACAGGGGCTCTGGTACATTTTACCCTACGTAATTCAATGATATAACTAATAGCTAAATCAAAGGCTACATGATACTGTTGGGAATATGCAATGAAGGCTATTAAATCAGAATAAGATTTAACATTTCATAAGATTAATAATTTCATTTACAATTCAAACTTCCACAAAGTTTTACTTTTGGATGGAACAATGTTCTGGGTGATATTTTGGCTCAGCATTGTCGTGTTGCCACTTAAGGAGGAACAGATTGGCTTTCTAACATTACAATATTCATCAAAATGAGTGTTCCTGTTTTGTCAATTTTGAAGAACTATTTGGTTACTTTAAACCTTAAGGAGACTCCATGTTTTGCCAAATTGCTAAAGTTTAATCCTGATGTTTTGGTACACATCAATATTTGACATACCTTCATATCTCTCCCCTGGAGCAAGTAGCCGATGGTAATCAGCAAAACCTCTGCCAGCTTTAACCTGTGAATTGAAGTTAAGGAGTTGCTAAGGAATATTTTACCAGAGAAATATCAAGACAAAGCACCAAGTTTCGAAGCAATGACAGAACATTTCCTTAAAGGACTGGCCCACTGGTTTGGTTAGCTACATACAGAAGCTTGAACTTGATATCCCAATCAATGTTATTATGTAATAACCAACCCAAAAGTTCAAAATGAAAGTATGTCAAGATGCATTTTACATAGTATTGAAACAGTTCTCAAGAGAAAAGGGAAAACAAAAAAACAAATAATTTTCCCACTAGTAGAGCAGAGACATACCGCATGATGCTATGGTTTTGAATAGAGACACTACATAGACTTGAAAGATTTCTTGATGCATGGCAAAAACAAGACAATAATTTGTTTTCGGTAATAGATATTACAACATCCACAACCAATTTCCGAAAGAAAATCTCAATGTGCTGGAGGACAGCAGAACAAACTACAACTCCCTAGTAACAATAGAGAACAATCTAAAACAAGATATATAAATGGTTGTGAACTTACTGTGTAATTTATTCCAACTCCCTAGTAACAATAGAGAACAATCTAAAACAAGATATATAAATGGTTGTGAACTTACTGTGTAATTTATTCCCTTGATCGTAACAGAGCCAGGGAGTGGCATTCCACTATCTGACGAAAAGATCCTTCCATGTACTCCTGTCTTTAAGCATAAAAGTCATTCAGATACTGATTTGACACTTTGTAAATCAGATATATGTAATTGGCATGACTTCAGAAACAAACTGTGATCTCCTTGAGCCTATAAATTATCTAAAATGATTTAATCAAACAAACAATAATGATATTTAGTTTTAATAACATGAATATGCAATCCACATGGATAGTATTGTTGCTTAGATATATGAATTTCAAATCAAATTCACTTTCAACTCATCCAAACTAATGTTTTATGAGGTATGAAAGTGGCGGTATATATTTCAATAAAAGAAATTTTAAAAATCCTCATTTGCATGACAGAATGTGTATTTGCCATGAAAATCATTTATGAGGGTTCCTACTATAGATGTTACAAAAAGCAGGAAAAAAACTAATATATGAGAAAAAAAAATTAATTGCCATGCTGCAGCCTACCTTCACAAGGCTGGCTGCAAGGTTCAGTAAACTCATTTTGTTGTACTCCCAAAGAGTAGGAAGCTGCCCAGGTACATGGCAAGACAGATTAAGCAATTGGATGACTGTAAGATGGAAGGGAATAAAGGAAAGTGGGAGGACAGGGTCACAGGGGTGATGTACTGACAATTAAACACAGATACAGCTTGAAAAAAAAAACTGACCTCATTGGCATTAGGCCATTTGTTTTCACTAATCTCCAAGGTCAATTCAAAACATCCAGCATGTATATAATTCCAATCTTGCATTCCACCATATATTGGGTACCTGCAGCAAGTTTTGGTTAATATAGTCGCTGAGCAACAAATAAAGGAAAAGAAAAGCAAAACTTATACAAGTGCAAATATATAATCTTGAAGAATGATTTATGCCAGTGTAGTTCTTGTGCATAAGAAACAGTTTTGAACTTGCCATACCAAAACGCTCCATTTGTGATTCCTCCAGGGAATTCCTTGCTCAGAGACATGTTATGATGAGAACGACTATATATACTCGCCATGAACCGGAATGTGTCATCATCAGGGCATGCATAGTAATTTCTCCTGAAATTGGTTGCACATAACAAGATAAAGCTAAGGGCATAAAAGAACAGAAAAGAAATTCTAGGCAGGGCATAAAAAAATATTGCAAGGCAACTTAATTATGGTGTCTTCAGTGTCAGTGAGAGCATTTAAGGAGCCAAAAAAAACACAGAAAAACAAGAGATCAGCTTCATGAAATTACTTGTGGCATCTTTTATGGAGTTATATACTAGCAGAACCTAAACTATGCATACATTAAGCCTGAAATATAGCCATAAGAAAACTATTGAAAGGAAAGATTTGTTTAGAAACCACATCATGGTATCGATGCCTAAGATACATGTCAGTTTTTTTTTATGGAAACCTAAACTACAAAAAAGAAGTGTGAATCAATAAACCATCTAATAGATTAATGATCAATGGCCTAATTGAAAAAAAATATGTTAGGAAACAATGCAGAAATAAGTGGAATGGGTTTGAATAAGCATGGTCCGCATGGCAATAGTCTAACAAACACCAAATGGATAGCATGTACGGAGAAACTAAAGGATCAGTCACGAAACATGAAGAAAGAGGTACTACTTTCAAGTTACATATCTATGCAATAGGCATAATTACCTTTTATCCTCAGTACCATCCCATGGGTAATTTGCAACTAGGGCACCCTGAGAATAACAAAAGGCAAGACTAAGAAGTATGATTAAAGCAAGACAAATCCACATCCCTGTGTTTTCAACGACTTAGTAGCACTCACAAAAAGCCCATAAAAAAGTTCATTTCTTTAGAATCAGCTGAAATTGGCTGGACACGTCAACCCAGCAACAATCATATGTTGAAAATGTGAAGATGTAAAGAAGGAAGAAAAGACAAGTTTTAAATTTCAGGATGAACAGATGTGAATGAATCAAGATCAAGTCTTCCATTTCTGATCAAGAAGAATGCCACTCGCAATGTTCAAGAATTTGATAGCTATTTTGGGCACACATTGATATAAGAACCAGCAGATGTTTACATACCCATATGATTACTTCACCCCTCTTTATGTGAATTAAAAATTGTATTTTAATTCAATCACAACATACAATGTACAGGGTAACATGTCAAACTAAGTGCCTATCACTCTTAGCTTAAAGAAATGACAAAATTATATTATTTTTTAATTAAAAAAAACATGGTATGTATATGCTTTCACCAAATTCGTAACATAGTGGAAAAAAAGGAGACGAAGCATTACCCCGTGCAAACTAGCAGACGCTGCAAATTGTATCTCTCTCAGCCAATTCATAACTGCTCTTGTTTCTGGTTGGCGTGCATTTATGTCATTATTGAGTGGAAAGAACTGGCATTTCATTTTGGTTAATACTTTATCATAATTCACTCACAACCAAGTCTAGAAAAGAAATGTAGAACAAAATTCAATTGGTATATAAAATATAGCAACATGCAGGAACATTTCATTTCACAATTATGGCAATTTAATAATTTTACTTGATTGTGGATCAAACAATTTGGACACAAGGACTAGGTCCTGGTAGATAAGATCATTTCAGTCACAGAAAAAATGTTGAAGTTCAACATATGTATTACATATGAGTATTATTTGAATTTCAATCTCGACCTGAAAGGTCCAGAACCAATGATTGGACCAATTGTTGGACAAAATACTATCAAAACCACAATTATATAATTAATCCCACATATTAATATTTTAGCAATGCTATTAATCTCAAACTGTTTATTATTTTCTTTCTTTCCCCTCCTGGTCCATCTCTTAAAAGAAAAGGAACCTAATCATAGTACTTGCATGAAAAATATATTGCAGAAATTACTCCAATTAGAATTCTTTTGACATGGTAAAACGATTCAGAGATTCTAAAGGTTTTTTTTCAGTTAGGCTTGCAACTTGTGTCATAAGATAAAACCATGCAGAACAGAACTGTAACATGTTACACATTGTAGTATTCATCCTCATCATAGCGGAGTATAATAAATTGATTTCAGGTTATATCTGGATTTGCCCCAAGAAAATAACAAAATCAGTGACAACAATGAAGTACCTGGTCTGGAAAATCTCGATTTAGATCAATATTGTTAGCATTACCACGGCTCCTTAAAAAATAACCATCAGGATTCATGGATGGAAGAATATGAAGGTGAATATTTTCTACAATCAATCTGGCCTGTAAGATAACAGAAGACTTGAAAATGAACCAGATATTGCTGTGAAGCATGCTTTGTTGCAGTAGCACAAGTTATTAACTGGTGCACAAAGCAACAGGAAATATCTATATTCATCAGGCTAATTTGACTAGAAGAATTGAATGCAAACATAATGTTACCTATGAGAGCTTCTGAAACAAGGATATGAAACAAATAAAGAAAAATTTTTGTTAGCAAATGTTCATATAATGTGACCAGGAATGGTCACAAATGATCAATACTGTAATTCTTAGCCTTTCTTGATGGCAGTAAATTTGGCTTAATTTATAAAAGAAAAATGGATTTCTCCTGGAAGAAGACACATAGAGTCTGTCAAAGATTCATAAGTGTAAAGGAGATAGTGAAGACATAGATAGAAACCAAAGAATAAATGTGCAGCTAATTGATGTGGGGGGGGGGGGAAGCACATGCAAGTAAACTGCAAAATAAAGTTCAAAAACTTTAGATCAGACATCTAATGAAAGGAGAAGAGAAATACCAAGGAATCCTTCATATAGTTATCACAAATCCAATTAGCAAGACGTAACAGAAGCTCACGACCTACAGGTTCATCCCCATGGACATTTCCAATGAACTGAGAAATCAAAAGGAAAAAAAAAATCAGTCACCTAGTTGCTCGCAGCAAATATTACACATTGCATACATGCATATGGCTGTAAAAGATCATTCACCTTGAATGCAGGTTCAGGCTCTTCCTCCCCAGGCTTGTCAGAAATCTCAATAACCCACTACAGCCAAAAAAAACAGAAACCACCTTTGTAAGAAATATGTAGTGCAGGTAAAAAAAATAGAAAAGAGGGAACTAAATAGAGTGAAACAATTACCAGCGGAACTCCATGGAGACTCTTTCCAATACTGATTTATCCATTCCAAGAATCCCTCAACGAGAGAAACAAACAACACGTCAGCAAAATCACCTTGAAACCAACAAAAAAAAAACTATATTCGACAAAACCTCCAAATATATAAATCACTTCGCGAATCATTTGTATATCAAACTCAATAGAAACAGTGTCACCGCAATTAATTTCCAGCAAAGAATCATGAGAATAACCTGTAAATCCTAGAAATATTACTGCATCTTCGACCGAATTCTTTGACAGCCTTTTCAAGATCAGAGTTAGTCATGTATCCTTTAGCTCTATCATCACTGTTCCCACAAATTTTTGCCACATTTAATTTTTAAAAAAAAAAACTACGCATATTCAAAAAGCATAAAAAATAAAATAAAAATAAGCTTTAAAAAATCAATTAAAAAAAGAAACTGAGATGGTAAAGTACCTTAACTTAGACGGTTTATCCTGGAATAACTGCCTCCTTACAGAATCCGAATAACTAATTCTACTACCATTTCTAATACCTGCAAAATAAATAAATAAAACAATACAATTATTTTGCGGTTCATCACTAAAACCTAAATCGTAATCGAAATCGAAAACAACAATCATAAATCGCAGAACCGATATTTTAGAGAGAGGGAACTGGCCAGAAGGAAGAGAAGAATGGAGAGGGCCGCGAGCGATGGAAGAGGAGAAAGAGAGAGAGAAAACGAGGAGAGAGAAGAAGAAGAAGATTTTCATTTCTGCAAACAAAGCGCCAGGTTGGCCCAACCATCTGATGTTTGCAGTCTGCTGAATTTTAGTTTCTTCTACCTGTAGTAGAGGCCAGAGGGTTGGTATTTTATTTTAGTTTTGAACGCTGAATTTGGAAGGAAGGGAAGGTGGGATAGTCGTGGGAGGCGCACGTCACGTGACCGGGGGGTGGGGCTGGCTTGAGTGAAATGAGCCTTAATATTTTTCTGAGACATAAAAATTTATTTTTAACATAAATATATTAAAATAATTCAAAAATATTAAAAAATAAATAAAAATTTTGAAAAGCTTTTTTTTTCCTCTGCTGGCCATGGACATGAGCAATGCTTTCTCTATGTCCTTGGACCTTGGTTACATGTCTCTGGATCATGTTAATTATATATTTCACGGAGACTGAATCACAAGGCAACGTCAGAGGCCTGTTGCCTGGCAATCCAAATTCATCTTCTCCTAGCTTGAATAGTTCTCTAGCAATTTTGTTGCTAAAATATTCCAAAGGAAGCACAAACCGTTTCCGATCATTACTGTAAACAACAAGGTGTCCCTTCTCAACGGTGGATGATGTGCTACAACAATCTTCATCAACAAACCTTCCCAGTTGTTGGCAGTGTGATTCTTTTTCGGCTAAGAGCAGCCAGCTTCTTCCATTTCCTCACAAGTTTGATAAACCTCTTTGCATTGATCATTTTGTTAATCTGATATGAAACGGGAAAGTTTTTAAGACGAGATAAAATGAGCATTCTAGGTCTTACAAATGCTAGGTGCTATTTCCCTGCTACGAAGGAGATATATAGTGGAAGTGGATTGTTTATTCATTCACAGAGCCAGAGGCAGACCATTTATAACGCAGCCTTCCAATGCCAGAATACATGGGAAACAAAGCCATGCGATGGGTAGTTGAGAGGGACTTTCAGCAAGGTGCCCATGCATGTTTGCTTTTGTTTGGCAATCAGCACACGAAAGTGGAGCACAGATGGGGTATCATGTATGATATGAAATAAATAGCTGCCAAGAACCAGGCAGTATGTGAAGGTATACATTAATGATCCCATATATGCCACTGAAGGACTTCCACATGAGTATTTACAGAGTTCAATATACACATTGATCAGCACTGACATGGAGTTGCGGGGTTGTTGGTTCTTCATTCGGGAGAGAATATGATAAGGCACAGCATGTGGAAATTGACATGAGCAAGGGTTTCTCCAGATTTTTATCTGCTCCTTGTCGGGTTAACATGAGTATGTACTCCATGAAAAATGCTTCGCATGGTAATGTGATTGGTCCATCACTTGGCAGCCCAAACTCATCCTTAGATAATTCAAATAGCGCTCTAAGAATCCCACTGTTAAGATATACTAATGGAATTAAGAAACGATTTTGATCAATTGTGTAGACAACAAAATGACCCTTATCAGCAAGCACAGATGTTCTTTCATCATTCCATGTTGTTCTTGGCAGTGAGTTGCTCTTCCTGCTGATAGAAGCTAGCTCCTGCAACTTCTTTCCCAACTTGGTGAGGATGCTGGAACTATTCATGTCGGAATACTTGGAGACAGAACTCGGAAGACTTGAGTTGAGGAATGTACAAGAGGGTGGAGCTATGAGTTTTGCTGAGTGGAATACGAACTCAAGTAGTGGTTTTTATTTATACAGGATAACAAGGATTGTAATTTTTGTTGTTGTTTGTTACTTTTTTACAGGGAATCACTTGTCATTTAATCCATCTTTTGGTTTCGTTTTGACTCAGGAATTTGTCGACTAATGTGTCTAGTACACTATTGACGTGGTATTTTTTTGAAGAAGGTTGCCTTGATTTTATCAAGGATCTGCTTTTTTAATGCAATGAGTAACAGCACAGTCAAGAGTGCTGGGAAAGAAGTTTCCATATAGAGCATTGGACGTAGGAGGAGGACAGTCTAACTTGTTTTAATTATTATCAAAAAGACAATATTTCTCTGTTTCAAGAGTTGAATAGGAAGCTTATATTTTGTCTTGCAATACTAACTTATACCTTGTCAGTATAGGACTATACAATGGAAGTAGCCATTGAGATTGAAAGATTAAACTGGAATCACTTGATAGTCAGTATGAAATGATGGCACTCACATTGAGGAGTAAAACGGTGTATGTGACGGAAAGGGTGGTGCTCATAACAGAGAAAGTTGGAGTTCACCAGAGACTAGGGTGGCGCCTGCGATATACAATAGGGTATGCGTTTTTGAAGTAAACATAAAGGAATTCAGGCAATGGTTTTTGAATGAAAAAGTCTGTTTGGACTGCCTATTTTCTCCTTCTCCTTTTTCTCCTTTTCTTCCTCTTTTCCCTAGTAGGCCTTGGTTGGGCCGGGGGTTCTCCTCCCTTTCTTCTTTTCTTCTTCTACTCTCTACTTAGCCTCGGCTAGGCCAAGGGTTGGAATGGGCGAAGGGCTCCCCTTCTCCCTTTCTTCTTTTTTTCTTCTCCTCTCCACCTGGCCTCGATTAGGCCAAAGGTTCTGTTGGGCTGTACCTATAGTTTCGGTTGGGCTGGTCTTTTCTTCTCTCTCCTCTCTTTCTTACCTTCGAATAGGCTTTTTAGAAACATTGTCATATCAAAATAATCTAAAATCATAAAAATAAAAATTTTAAATTAAAAATAAAAAATAAAAATTTTAAATTATTTTTAAAATATAAAATTACTTAACATCAAGTTCAAATTTCAAATGGTAGTTGGTCCTCTCCTTGATCCAAATCTCGATTAGTGCGGAGTGCGGACTGCGGACTGCGGACTGCAAATACAAGGTAGGGGGGCATATAAGCCCATTACTACGCAAGCCCAATCCTATCTACCTAGCCCAACTGCAAATAAATCCCTTAAACTCACCCCATCAGGCAGCCCTAATCAGTAATTAACTAGTGATTTATGACTAGTTTTTTAATAATACTCGGGGTGAGCTTGACGTTAATGGAAGGCAAAGTCAGAGGATAGCATAGAACCGCCGTCCAATCTTTTCAAGATGGTAGATGATTGGCCCAAGACAAGATCCTTGTCCATGGACCCACCATGACAGAGCGTAGAGCACGTGTACGGTCAGGAAACGAACACCAGGTCACCAAGTAAAGGATTGAAGGCCCTGGGGGGTTTTTCTCCAATTGGGAGCAGGGTAACCTATCATGCTTGATGGCCTTGGTGAATGAATAAAAAAACTACGATGATTGGTGCCGACGGGCCCCGCCATGTTTCTTTTCTATGTTTTATTGTGAGTGCGTAACCGACTTTCACCTCCTCATGTAAACTTTATGCCATTGTTTTTTGTCGTTCTAGATTCTTCCTTTCTGCAGTCATTTTCTCAAATTAAACACATTCCTCCTTGTGATCGTGTTCATTTTTTGACCTCTCCCGCTGTACGAGAAAGTATATTCCAAAACGAAAGAAGCCCCAATACATACATATATATATATATATATATATATATATATATATATATATATATTCTGCAATCAAGTTTTGTTGCTTAAATGCTCCGTTTCTTCGTTTATTAGCTTGTGAAGGGAAATCTTGACCCCTCTGAACAACGTTGTTAGAGGTCCGGTTTAATATCCGAGTAATTTTGTGAATAAAATAACTCGAATTAATTAAAAAAACTAAATTATGAATTAATTTATTGATATACCAAGTTAAACTGGATTAATTTTCTCTAATCCAGATTAGAAATGTCAAGGAAACTAAATCCTGAATGAACTGGTATATCTTATATAATTCTTGTTTTGATCATCCATTAATTAAAGCTTTTTATTGTTATCAAGAATAGAAAAATATTAATGAAAAATTATCTAGTGAATTTAATTTGTTATTTAAAGCTGTGATTGATCATGATTTATATTTATGTTCATGATTGAAATATTATTAATTATTTCAGTAAATATAAAAAATTAACATCATGAGTATTATGATTATGTAAATAAATTTAGTAATGAATGATAATTTAATTAATTAAATTCGTGTGATAATATTTCTATTCATTGTTTCATCTTCTGAAAACAATTTGTATAGCTTCGTGGGCATTGCATTGTAAATTTTAATGCAGGTGATTGTACCTCGCTATACTAAATTTCGAAGAAGGCACCGGATTGATGGCGTGAAGTGTACCGCTGATAGGTGGACGAATGCGATTATACGAGAATGCCGTGCACGTCGCTACCCACAACTTGCTGTCTTTGTCCGTTTTGTATATTGAATGTTTTATACAGTTAATTTTTAATTTGAAAATATATTAAAATAATATTTTTATTTTAAAATTTATTTTTTATATTAATATATTAAAACATTTGAAAAATCAGCATTTTTTATATTAAAACAATTTCATCGGCATTGATTCTTTTGTGATTTTCATTTTTGAAAAATCTAATGCAGTCAATGAATTATCTTAACATTTGAAATCAATGTTTTGAATTAGTTGGATCTAAACTTTTTTTT
>Ga0325405_1000232_pt1 | contig 52356 bp, 35 predicted proteins | sample PopdelMetagenome_21_FD_205663 | JGI IMG/M metagenome (GOLD analysis project Ga0325405, IMG submission 205663) | Populus deltoides microbial communities from Bellville, Georgia, United States - Xylem-Control-R2 | ecosystem: Host-associated > Plants > Phyllosphere > Stem > Wood/Secondary xylem...
TTGGTGGGGTGGTAATATCAAACTCCCCTTTTTCCCGAACTGCTCAAACACTCCACTTTTTCCTTTCTTCAAGAGTGGTGGTCTGCCGCTGAAATAGTCCCCATCTCTCTTTTTGCTTATACCCTGATATCCCCCTTGGCTTTCTCCAATACAAGCCTCCAAAGCTTGTGCAGCCTCAATCAACTCCCTTACAGATTTAAACCGCAAGGTGATCAATCCTTGTCTCAAATCATGTCACAAACCATCTCTCAACTTCTCAATCATATGTTCCTCTGTTGGCATATAGTGTGGGGTGAACAATGAAAGGTCATGGAATCTCCTTTCGTACTCCAATACCGACATATCACCCTGTCTTAGTGCCAAGAACTCTTGTTCTATCACCTTGTAATGGTACTTGGAATAAAACTGATTCTCAAACTCTGTCTTGAAGTCACTCCAAGTTAGTGTCTCAGTTGCACGCCTCAGCTGAACTGTTTCCCACCATGTCATGGCCCTATCAAACAGTAACTGGGTTGCATAATTTACCCCTCAAACCCTCGGGTATCCTTATTTGAATCATGGTCTTTTCTACCTTCCTAATCTATCTTCCAGCTATCTCTGCATCTTATTCCCCCATATACAGTTCATAGCCCATTTCACTCATACTCTTGACTAGTCGCACCAGTGGCACCACGTTATCCGTGGTCATGCTAGTTATAGGAGCTGCCTGTGGAATCTGTGTGGTGGGAGTTGTTTGTGTCGCCGAACCTGCCATGCCCTCCATCACTGCTTTAACTATTTGTACAAGGAGTCTCGCGTATACATATTATGGGGGCACACCAGTTGGAATAGTTGATGGTTGTGCTTCTTGTAAATCCCGAGAAAAACCAAGGCTGGATTAAATTAAAGAAAATAAACTAAACTAAAAAGAAGTGGGGGCAAGAACGAATACACTTAAAAAAAATAAGGCCTAAATGCAAATAAAAATAATTATAGAGCATAAATACTCCTATTCTCACCAAAAACAGATCTGCAGCTACGTAAAGAAAGGAAAAAGGGAGTTTTTATATCTATTTTTACAAATCAAGAGAGAAACACTAAAATTTCAAGAACCCATCCCAGATTAAGGGTTATATGAAAAATAAACCCTGGTGGGAAAGGGATTAACAAGAAAAAATTGAACAAGAAGAGAAAAGGGGAGGGTCGGCTGTCATTAGAAAGAAAAGGAGGGATCGAAGCCTTGATTTGCACCAGGTAAGATATTCTAAACCTGGTCTTGTGAGTCATTTCAAGTCGATTATGAATTGATGCCTGGATGTTAATTTATATATTGAGTTCTTAGACTTGAATTGAGGAAAAAGTAAGATTTGTTAAAGTAAAGAACTTCATGTGTTTTGTGTAAATGGAAAGGCTGATGAATTTGGACAGTTTCGTCTCTTGACCTTCAAAGAGATTTTGGGTAGGAGAATGAAGGAATTAGGATCAAGTTCCTACATAGAAATTGTAGTTTTGGATGTTTACTAACTAATGAAATTGGTCTTGCTCAATTTGGAGTCATAAAACTCCAGTTATGGGTCACCAACCGAGACTGGGTCATGACAGACCCTATAGGGTAGTAGGTCTGGTTTATTGATGAGCAATTTTGACTACCTTAGAGTTAGAACTGGGTTCTTCTCAAAACATAGAACTTGTAGCCTCATGTCTTACCTTTCCAACGCCATAAATTTCACCTGAATCAGAGTTCTATAACTCCAAATATAGTTAAAACTCTGAGGAGAGGTCAGATAGTAACAGTTCAAAAACAAGACAATAACAGTTCGATGTCTGGACAGTAACATTTGGACAGTAACAGTTCAATGTCTAGACAGTAACGGTTTAAAAACAAGACAGTAACAGTTCAATGTCTAGACAGTAACGGTTCAAAAACAAGACAGTAACGGTTCAAAAACAAGACAGTAACAGTTCAAAAACAAGACAGTAATAGTTCAAAAACGGATAGTAACAGTTGGACAGTAACAGTTCAATGTCTAGACAGTAACGGTTCAAAAACAAGACAGTAACAGTTCAATGTCTAGACAGTAATGGTTCAAAAACAAGACAGTAACATTTCAATGTCTAGACAGTAACGGTTCAAAAACAAGACAGTAACAGTTCAAAAACGGACAGTAACAGTTGGACAGTAACAGTCCAAGTGTTTGTCAATTAGAGATTTTGACTACCTTAGAGGCAGAACTGGGTTCTTATCAAAACATAGAACTTGTAGCCTCATGTCTTACCTTTCCAACGCCATAAATTTCGCTTGAATCGGATTCTATAACTCCATATATAGTTAAAAATCTGAGGAGAGGTCAGACAGTAACAGTTCAAAAATGGACAGTAACAGTTGGACAGTAACAGTCCAAGTGTTTGTTAATGAGAGATTTTGACTACCTTAGAGGTAGAACTGGGTTCTTATCAAAACATATAACTTGTAGCCTCATGTCTTACCTTTCCAACGCCATAAATTTCACTTGAATCGGAGTCCTATAACTCCAGATATAGTTAAAACTCTGAGGAGAGGTCAGACAGTAACAGTTCAAAAACGAGGCAGTAACAGTTGGACAGTGATAGTCCAAATATAAAGAAAGGAATGATAACTAGGATTGGACAAAGAACAATAGTAATAATTAGTGAAATGAGAAAAACATAAAGTACTAAAAAATGATTGAAAGAAAGACTTATTGGTTGTTGATATGGTTATTATAAAACATATCCTTGAGTGAGGAAAATTTATGAGATAAACCTGTGATTTGCAGGAGGGACCACAGACGTGGTGCAACAGCAGCAGTAGGGGAGCACGAGTAGAGCTTCTATTGCAGGTAGGTGATTCACACCTATGCTTTCTAGTTAAATTCTATGATTTAATATATTTTTGATGTGAAATGTGAATTACTGAATGTTTGTGTATTCAAGGTGAAAAGTTGTTATGTGAATTGCCAAGTGATGAAATTCTCACTGACAAAGGAAATATGAGAAGAGTGATTTGAGGCATAAACTAGCATACATTGAGTGTATGTTAGGATCCCGGGTAAGGGGATCACCCTGTATCGGCCAGCATACATTCAGTGTATGTTAGGATCCCGGGTAAGGGGACCTCCATATATTGGCTAACATACATTCAGTGTATGTTAGGATCCCGGGTAAGGGGATCACCATGTATTGGTCAACATACATTTACTGTATGTTAGGATCCCGGGTAAAGGGATCACCTTATATCGACTCCTATGGAGTGGTGATGACGATACTAGTGAAATTGGTATCGGTAATGTGATAAGAAAAAGTAATCACGTTGATCTTATAAGGTCTGGAATGAAGGTTGATAGTGGCAGAGGGAACGATTATTAATAGTTTGAATAAGGAAGAGGTTTTAACAAAAATAAAAACTAGAAGGGAGAAGTAAATGAATTATGAATGCATGTTACCCTGTTGAAATTATTAGATATTCATATTGTTATTTTTATTGTGATATTCACCTTGCAATAATATGTATTTTGTTTTTAGGATCATCGCATGCACGACAGGAGTAGATCCTAGCTTATGTTTCCTTCTTGAAATCTGGGTTCTAGGGAGTATACCCTTGTATTTTGTAAACATGAAAATGTTTGTATAATTTAATTTGTATAATAAATGTTTAAACTTGATTGGATGAATTTAACGTTGTAGTTTATATAACCATATTTCATGTTTATGTAATTATATTTATTTAAATTATCCATCCATAATGATATTTTTGTTATATAATGCATATCATAAATATTATGGTTGATAGGTGTGAGTATAATTGTGGAATTGAAACCCAGGATAATTGGGTCGGGAATTAAGTTATGAGATGCGAACTGTTAGAAGTGTAAACAGGTTACATGTCTTGGGACCTTCCGGCATAGGGAGGACTCCATCGAAATTCCGATAGATGTTAATACGAAGACCATGAATATGTATATACAAAAAAAAAATTAAAAATTTAACTACTCTGTTTTTCTATTGACATGAGATTGTTGTTTTATCCCAGAAAAGGGGGATGTTACACTTCTAATCTTTCTTGCTGCTCTGCTGCAACTGGGGGTACTCACTCCGTCTGGTTAGGCCTCCGGCCTTCCCCCGCTACTGCAGCTTCCCCCTGCAAGGTTTCAGGTGGTATTATCAGAGCATGAGATGTCGTATCATCCAAGGGATCTTCGTCTTGCCAACCTTGGGCACTTTGGTTCCCGCCCCTCCTTTCTAAGGAGGGCGGCTCTGTTCGTGTCCCTTGTTGGGTGTGTATCATCTTGAAATTCACCGTAGCAACACAATTATCAGTGATCCTCAAGATCCAAACCAAGTGCTCTGATACCAACTGTAACGACCCGTCTTTTTAAGCCCAAAACAACAGTAATTTTTTTTATATATACTTGACACTCATGGTGCCAGTAATCGGCGAACCTGATCCCTCACATCATCAAAATACGATCCATACAATCAACATTTCATTTAAAAGTGAATCTTACATAAACACATAATATTATGGTTGCATGATTAGAAGTTCATATTAAAAATATACATGCATAGACATGAGTTTGGATTCCTATCCTATTAATAGCCATTACAAATTTAAACAAAGGATCTAATAAAAGTTATACATTCAATACATTGATTTATACAAAATACATTATGATTTAGAATGCATCTACATGATTCCTTACAAAAGTAGGTTCCCATGTATTGGGTTTCCTAGACATCTCAGTGCTGTGACGTCCCTGCTGCAGTACAAAACATTTAAAAGAATGCAATTACTTAATAATAATAATAATGATAAGTAAACGGTCTGGCAGTTAAATGAAGCATTAACATTTATAGTTTCTTCATATACTTGGTATAAACAACTTGTAGTACATATTGATGCACCAATTCTTGTAGTCAACCATAATTCTTAAACCCGGCTATCCTCTTAAGGCAATATTTGCTGAGGTTAACCATTCACTCATCCTGGTCATCCACTTCGGATGCCATTAGCCGAAGCTAATCATTCATTGGTCTCCGCCATCCACTCGGATGCCATTAGCAGAAGCTAATCATTCATTGGTCCCGCCCATCCACTCGAATGCCATTAGCTGAAGTTAATCATTCATTCGTCCCGGCCATCCATTCGGATGACATTAGCCGAAGCTAATCAATCGTTCGCTAATCAATCGTTCATCCCAGTCATCCATTCGGATGCCATTAGCCAAAGCTAATCAATCATTCATCTCGATCATCCATTTGGATGCCATTAGCTGAAGCTAATTAACCATTTGTAAACATTTAAGCGTTCGATAATCTAATATCTGTTCTAACACAATATGGTAACATTCACGATAAAGTATTTTATTACTCAACGCATGAAAAGAAAGGTGCAAGTCACCTACCGGCTCCACTTGCAGGTTGTTTTGGTCTTGACAATGGTCCAATCCCGACCACACCACCTAAAACATTAATGGTCACAAATCAATACATGGTTATCTTTGAATCACATTCGTCACCACACTTATTTCAAGAGTTCATATGTTCACATTCAAATGTCCCACATTTTACATCATCATACCATGAAATTGTTACTAGCATTTAAGTCATTTCAGCCTAGGAGGCCTATTGTAGAAATTGGCGGCGAAAACTGGTTCGCTGCAGGCAGCCAATTTGGCAGTGAAAACTGGTTTGCTGCAGGCTGCCAATTTGGCAGCGAAAACTGGTTTGCTGTAGCCAACTCAATTTCAGCAGTGAATGTTAATTCGCTGCAGCCGACACAGTTTCAGCAACGAATCACAATTTCGCTGCTGAACACCCAATTCGGCAACGAATGTTAATTCACTGCAAAAACTCGGTTTAGGTAGGGAATCACAAATTCACTGCAGAACACGCCATTCGGCAGCGAGTTGGCATTCGCTACGGATGACACAATTTTAGCAGGGAATCACAATTTCGCTACAGACAACTTAACATTCGCCGCAACCGATAATTTCGGCAGTGAATCACAATGTCGCTGCAAAACACACAATTCAGCAGCGAATGTTAATTCGCTGCAGACACTCAGTTTTGAAAGCGAATCATAAATTCGCTGCAGAACACGCCATTCGGCAGTGAATGCCAATTCACTGCGGACGACACAGTTTCGGCAGCGAATCACAATTTCACTGCAGAACACACAATTCGGCAGTGAATGCTAAGTCGCTGCAGACGACACAACTTCTGCAGCGAATCACAATTTCATTGTAGACAACTCTGTTTCGACAATGAATGTTAATTCGCTGCAGCCGACACAGTTTCGGCAGCAAATCACAATTTCGCTGCAGAACACACACACATTGAAACCATCAATTTCAGCATATACTCTTTCAACAATTTCCAGCAGGACACACACATTGAAACCATCAATTTCAACACATAATCTTTCAATAATTCCAGCATAACATACACACATGCATGCTGGCCAACCCTATAGTTAAGGCCAGCTCTCTACCAAAATTTATTGATTCCATTTTATTCATTTTTCTTTGTTAGATGTTCTCAGAATTTGGTCTCATTTTGTTTCTGCCTTTTAGTTAATTTCAGTTTCCTTCACAGTTAGCTTAGGTCTTAGGTCAATTTTTCTTAGGGTCTTCTTCTTCATTTCCGGTTTTGGGTCTTAAGGAGAAGAGGAAGGGAGTTTCATGACCCATACCTTTCGAATCTAACTAAGTTTGAGGAAGGTTTGACACTATTCTTTCTCTTCTCCTGATGGTTTTCCTCCTTATTCTTCCTCGCACGTTTTCTAGCCCCCTTTTCCTTTCCCTCTTGGCAGGTGTCCAATCTTCTCTTAAGGTCTCATCTTTCCCTCACATGTTCTCAAAGCACTCTCTACTGGTTTGGTTTAGGTTTCTGTTGGGAAAGAGGAAGGGAAGAGCGACATGCAGCTACCAGAGACAACTTTGGGAAGAGGATGGGTCATCCTCTCTCTCCTCCTTGTATTTATACTCCCCATTAAATGAGGTGGGTTGTTTGGGGTTGGTTTAGATGTGTTCTTATTCTTGTTTTGATCTATCTAAAACCAGTTTTACCCCTCCCTCCCAGCTCTTTAAGTTAATTAATTTTATTTAAAAAAAACAAAAACTGTGTCGCTGCCGATTTAGAAATCGACAGCGAAAATTATGTCGCTACCGATGCAGAAATCGGCAGCGAAAACTGAGTCATCAATTCTATATATATATATATATATATATATATATATATATATATATATATTGGGTGTTTACAGCTATAGCCTAGATAACCTCAAAATCCCCCTCAATTACATTTCGTATAGCATAAAAAATCTAAACCAAACCTTCATTGTGGGATCGACCCCTTGCTTGCTCTATACTGTCTTGTTTATTTGAGCTAGGGTAATTAATTTGTGCAATCACGACATCGCAACAAATGTTTTCATGATTTTTTTTAAAAAAAAACTTATTTTCAAGACCACAATAGGTTTTGTTTTAAAAAATAATGTTTATAATAAAAAAAATGCTTTCGTTAAAATAATAAAGAGGAGCGTTAATAAGGAAATGAAGTTTATATTAAAGAAATATATTTATCCTTGATAATTTTATGCATTACCTTGCCTACAAATATCTCTTTCTATAATTGTTTAATTACATAAAATATGAATTCCAAAAAGCGATGTAATTAAACATGGCATTTGTATGGGTTAAAACCTAAGTCATGCGTTGGCAAATAAGAGCACCCGCCAGATCACTATGCCATACTAGGTCAACTCCCATATGATTTACTTTTAAATTTAGCTCAATCTATTACTATGTTAACTTAACAAGTCTAGCTGAATTTAATAACATTGTTAAAAAAAAAATTGAACAAATTTTGGCTAGGTCAACAACGCACATGAACAATTGACTAGTTTAAACTAATTTTATGAATGTTAACTCAATGATACATTGAGTTTGATTCACTAGAGTATCTTATTGGATATCATACAACATAAAAAATCTGAACTAAACCTTCCTTGTAAGATATACCCTTTGTTTGCTCTATACTATCTTATTTATTGAAGTTAGGGTAATTAATTTGTGTGATCGCATCATCGCAACAAATTTTGGCGTCGTTGTAGGGGAAGTAATTTTAGTTGATTCTTATGCTGTGATTATTATTTGCTGTGTGATTGTTATTTATTTTGTTGAAAAAATAACAATGTTGCTTGTGGGTGGTATTGTACAGGTACCATTCAAAACAAAGTTTTTTGAGGAATTAGGCCTCGACCTTTTGCTTCCTGAAGGAAAATGACATTCTAAACAAGACTAGTCGCCTTTAGCCTTTAGCCTCACCCTCTAGAGGCCAAATTCCGCTATTTTCTAGGGTTTCTAGGCAGTTTTTGTGTTCTAGCGTAGGATTTTCATTCAATTTGCACTACTCTAAATCTTTTATGTGGTTGATTTCTGTTGAGTTTTCTTGACGATTTATGCTTGTAACCCGTTCTACTAACCAAAGACAAGTGCATGTACATCTCGAAAAAGAAAACACTTTATGCAGGTTACGAAAGAAAGCTCGCGTCAACACCATGGCTATTGCACGACAATAGACAAAACACCCGAGGCACTTTTGGAGAATTGGGAAAGATTTGAGCAATTATGTATTCAATACCCTTATCATCAGATACCCGATCAACTACTCATTCAGTATTTCTATAAAGGACTAATGCCTACTGACCGTAATATCATTGATGTGGCAAGTATAGAGGGGCATTGGTTGATAAAACACCTGAGGTTGCACGCCAATTAATCTCAAATATTACAGCCAACTCGAAACAATTTGGCACGCGTGGAGACTCCCCAAGCAAACGAGTAAATGAGGTAAGTATTGCTAACCTTGAGAATAAAGTTAATGATCTTACTTCTCTTGTGCATTCTTTGGCTTGTGGAAATGTACAACAGGTGAAAGTTTGTAGCATATGCTCGTTACAAGGACATGCTTTTGATATGTGCCTAATAATGTAAGAAGATTACATTGAACAAGCTAATGCAGTTGATGGAGCATTCAATGGACAACCCCAACGTAAGTATGATCCCTTTTCTAACACGTATAATCCCGAATGAAGAGATTATTTGAACCTACGCAATGGGAACTCACCTCAACAAGGCAATCAAGGTCGATAGTTCTACCCTTATGGATTTCAGTACCAATAGAATTATCAAGCGAGACAGCCCCCCCTGCATTTATAAATTCCAATGTTATGAGGTCATCGAGTGATGATCTTCGTGAGATGATGAAAACCTTAGCTTCTAACATAGTAACCTTGCAACAAAATGTCATATCTTTTTAATAGGAAATGAGGTCAAGTATTCACAATTTAGAGAAGCAAATGGGACAAATTGCTTTAAGTGTAGGGAAATTAGAAGCACAAATGAATGGAAAATTGCCATCCCAAACATTGAATCCAAAAGAGAATGTTAGTGTGATCACGCTGCGAAGTGGAAAGAACTTGAAGAGCAAATGTCGAAACAAATTGAGATGGAGGAAGAAGAGGAGATAGAAACTGAACTGGGTATAAAGAAGAAACACCCTACTCCTCCACAAATTAAAACAACGACCAATACTCCAAAGGTAAGTCCTAACTCAATGAATTCCAGTTTTAAGAAAATTCCTCCCTTTCCTTTTAGTTCTTCTAGGTTTCCTTTGATTGATGTTATCAAGCAAATTTTCAAGTATACTAAATTCTTGATGGAGTTGTGTACTACTAAGAGAGCTTACAAGCTAAAAGGCTATGAAATGGTAAGTATGGGTGAAGTTGTATTTGATGTTGTTCAAAAGAATCGGCATTTGAAGTAAAAAGACCCAAGTGCATTTACTATCACATGTGTTATTGCTAATGCTAGTTTTAAAAGGACCTTATATGATTTAAGTGCATCCATTAGTGTTATGCCTAAACATGTTTATAATTCTCTTAGTCTTGAGCCTTTGATTAAAACTAGTATTATAATACAACTTGTGGATCCTAGTTTTGTTTATCCACTTGTTGTGATAGAAGATGTCCTAGTGAAAATTGATAGTTTGGTTATTCTATGCGACTTTTATATTCTTGATATGGATCGTGAGTCTTGTGATTCCTCAAACAACAACACTCCTATATTGTTTGGAAGACCATTCTTGAAAACTGCCAATACAAAAATTGATTGTGGGCAGGATATTTTGTCTATGGAAGTGGGAGACGAAAAAATTGAATTCAATTTTCATGATGCAATGAAATATCCTTACAACAATGTTTATTCTATCATATACTATGACCAAGTTGATAAGTATGTGCAACAAGTTTTTTATTTTGATTGCGAGAACACATTAAGCGTGGCTTTGAGCTATGGTTGTGATTTTACCGAGATAAAAGAGATGGAGAGGCACATATATGTTTCCCAAAATATTCAAGAATCAGCCTTGGCTTTACAAACAGCCCCCTGTGGTAATGTCTTTGTTGGTTTAGTACTTTCATATAAAAAGCTTTTGCCATTTATTTTACAAGCACTCAAGTTAGAATTGAAACCTTTCCCTGATAATTTGAAGTATGTATTCATTGGCGACAATAATACACTTCATGCTATCATAGCAAAAGGATTGACAAGTGCGTAAGAAGAAAAACTTGTGAAGTTGTTATGCGATCATAAAACGACCATTGGATGGACTTTAGTTGACATTAAGGGCATTAGTCCCTCGATGTGTATGCATCATATACTATTAAAGGACAATGCGAAACCAACAATGGAAATACAAAGGAGGTTGAACCTGCCTATGATAGAGGTAGTGAAAGCTGAAATTTTGAAACTATTAGATGCATGAGTCATTTACCCCATCACAGACAATAAATGGGTGACGTCAATCCATGTGGTGCCCAAAAAGACTAGAATCACGTTGGTAAAGAAAAAAATGATGAACTCATTCCTACTCATATCTCGAGTGGTTGGAGAACGTGTGTTGATTATAGAAAGCTTAATCTTTCTACATGCGAAGATCACTTCCCATTACCATTTATAAACCAAATGCTTGAGTGTCTAGCAGGTAAGTCTTTTTATAGCTTTCTTGATGGATATAGTGGATATAATCAGATTGTTATTAATCATGAGGATCAAGAAAAGAATATATTTACATGTCTATTTGGTACATATGCATATAGGAGAATGCTCTTTGGTCTTTGTAATGCACCTGTAATTTTTCAAAGATGCATAATGAGTATTTTTTTTTACTATATTGAAAGAATAATTGAGGTTTTCATGGATTATTTCACGATGTATGGTGATTCTTTTGATAAGTGTTTAGAAATTTTATCTTTAGTCTTGAAAAGATGCATTGAAACTAAACTTGTCTTGAACTATGAAAAGTGTTATTTTATGATAGAATAAGGAATAATTCTTGGGCATGTTGTGTCTTCGCGTGGATTAGAGGTTGATAAAGCTAAAATAGATGTTATTTCATCATTTTCTTACCCCTCATGCATGAGGGAAGTTCGTTATTTTATTGGCCATGGAGATTTATATCGATGCTTTATCAAAGATTTCTCGAAGATTATAGCACTTTTGTGCAAATTATAAGCTAAAGAAGTGGATTTTGTGTTTGATCAAGCATGTAAAAATATGCATAATGAGCTTAAGAGGTGTGTCACATCTGCCCCTATCATACAACCACCAAATTGGGATGAACCTTTCGAGATAATGTGCAATGTTAGTGACTATGCGGTAAGGGTTGTACTTGGACAAAGAAAATAAAGAATTTACATGTTATCACCTATGTTTTTTGCATGTTGGACGAAGCAAAATGCAATTACCATACAACTAAAAACAAACTTTTTGTAACAGTGTTTGCTCTAGAAAAATTCAGGTCATATTTACTTGGTATAAAATCGTTGTTTTTACTGACCATGCAACTTTAAGGTATCTTTTGAAGAAAAAGGAGTCCAAACCAAGATTGATTAGGTAGATCTTGCTTTTACAAGAATTTGATGTTGAGATCAAAGACAAAAAAGATGTCGAAAACCATATGGCTGATCATTTGAGTCGACTGAGGACAAAGGATATACAAGCCGAAATAATAAGAGAGACATTCCCTAATGAGCAGTTGTATGTGTTACATTCCTCTACAAGACCATGGTATGCTGATTTGGTGAACTATTTAGTCACCAAAGAATTCCCTCTAGGTTTGTCTACATTCCAAAAAACAAGTTACAAGCTGATGCTAAATATTAGTTTTGGGACACTCTTTATCTATGAAAATTTTATAAGAATCAAGTAGTTAGAAGATGTGTAGTACAAGATGAATTCCATTCCATTCTCATTTTTTGTCATTCTCATTCTTGTGGTAGGCATTTTAAAGCAAAAAGAATGGCCCACAAGGTACTTGAAAGTGGTCTCTATTGGCCTTCTATTTTTAAGGATGCATATCACTTTTGCAAATCATGTGAAAAATGCCAAAGAATAGGTAATATCACTCATAAGAACCAAATGCCTATAACAAATATTCTTGTAAGTGAAATTTTTGACATTTGGGGTATTGATTTTATAGGTCTATTTCCTTCTTCTTTTGGTAATCTTTATATCCTTCTTGCTATTGATTATGTGTCTAAATGGATTGAGGTAAAAGCCACTCGAACCAATAATGCTAAGGTTGTTTTAGATTTTGTCAGGACTCATATATTTAACAGGTTTGGAATCCCCAAAGCTATCATTAGCAACTGTGGCACTCATTTTTGCAATCATTCAATTAAAGTATTATTACACAAATACCATGTGACTCATCGGACTTCCACAACCTACCATCCTTAAATGAATGGCCAAGATGAAATTTCAAATTGAGAAATCAAGTCCATTCTAAAGAAAACAATGCAACATAACTGGAAAGATTGGAGTCTGCGATTTGGTGATGCACTTGAGGCTTATTGGATTGCTTACAAATCACCTATAGAAATGTCACCTTATGGGATGATATATGGAAAAGCATGTTATCTACCAGTGAAGCTTGAATACAAAGTTTTGTGGGCTATTAAACAATGTAACTTAGATTATGATGCTACTAGGATTACAAGAAAGTTGCAATTACAAGAGTTAGAAGAGATACAGAATGATACCTATGAGAATGCAACGATTTACAAAGAAAAGACCAAGAGTCTTCATGACCGAATGATTACAAGAAAGGATTTTTATGTTGGAGACAAAGTCCTTCTTTATCATTCACGTTTGAAACTTTTTCCTGGAAAGTTGCACTCTCGTTGGATTGGACCATTTGTTGTTTCTAATGTTTTTTCTTATGGTGCAGTTGAAAGTACAAGTATAGAAACAAACAAAGTGCTCAAAGTCAATGGGCATCAATTGAAAACTTTCCATGAAGGTTGGACAGCAAAACTCACCGCATATGTGGAGTTAGCTGAACTAATCTATGCAGTATGAGCATGTGATGTGTTGAGCCAATGACATAAAACAAAAGCGCTTATTGGGAGGCAACCCAACAAAAAAAATCAGATTTGCTTTCTTTTTCCCTTATCTTTTATTTTCACATTTTACTTTATTTTTGTCATTCTCCTATATTCCTTTTCTTTTATTTCAACATTGAGGACAATGTTGCATTTAAAGTATGGGGGTAGAATTTTGGTTTTCTTTGTTATTTCTAAAAAAAAGTCTAAGTTTTATCTTTTAAACTCCAATTGGTTTATGAGAATATGAGTATTATGTATAAGAATTAGTGGAGATAGATGAAAATATAAATGGAATGAATGAGTGTGTATGCAAGCTTTAAAAGTTTAATTAGTTTAAGGATTGGCTTTGAAAGTATACCATGTTAACTTTATAGTGTTGTATCAATGCAAGCTTTTGAGCTTTCAACATTATATTCTTGAGTTGTGCATTTTTTTGATGATATGTATCTCTAGAACTAGCTTCATATCTTGTTGAGATTACATTCACATTACATGTGTACATGAAGATGATAAAGGCATTAGGAATTTTATCCACTTGAGCCAAAAAGTCAACCTAAAGCATATTATCTTTAGTGAGTCCCTTTTGAGCTTGTTTATCTTTTCTTTGCTTTACCCAAGTGTAAGGCTTAACTTTTTATATGTTTTTCTTTTCCCCTTGCCAAGGATTAGAATAGCATATACTTGTTGATATCTCGTGGGATTATGGTTGGAAATTATGTAAAAAGAAAAAAAAAGGTGATGCTTGATGAAAAGGATAGGCAAAGTTGCCATAGGTGAAAAAGAAAAGTGTTCCATTGTGTTCTTAAAATTTTATGTTGATGGAGCTTGAAATCCAAAGAACTATTGGTGCTTAAAGATAGAAAATTTGTGTACTTTGATGGGATATCTTGTTTCAAAAAAATCATATTTTTTAGAATGCTCTACTTCATTTGGTTTTAGCCTTTTCTTTTCCTTTCTTTTACCTCACTTTAACCTTAGCCCCATTACAACAAAAAAGTAAGACCTTTTGATCCATGCATTACTTGTAATATTTTAGTAATGGATATAAGATTGAAGAGCAAACTTATGGTAGAACATATTTAAACATATAAGCCCTAAACACGCGAGTGTTGGAGTGTATATCAATAAGAGGACCTATCACTTTGGCATGGCATAAATTTCATTTAAATCCCAACGATTAATTGAGTTTTGAAGTTCACATATAAATAAATTCATGAAAATTTATATTCTTTATCCTTCTTGATTGTTTTCTTGTTTATAATGCATGTACTCTTGGACATTGATGGAAGATTAAGAGATTAGTCGTAGTTATTCTATTTATTTAGTTTAAGTTTGATTTTATTTATCCTTTCTCAAGGACGAGTGAGAGCTAAGTGTGGCGGTATTTGATGCAACCATATTATTTGATAGTTTAACCCATATTTACCTAGTATTTTTCCTATGTTTTATATATAAAATGCCTTGATATTCTTTGTTTTATGTTTTGAAAGCACTTTTGGATGTAAGATTAAAACAAAAGTGAATTTGAGATAATTGACAGATTTGACCTCCAATCGATGTTTTATGCAGAGCTTAAGCTTTAAAGGTCGAAATGAAGTGCTTCTAGTGGCATTAGAAAGATAACATCCATACCTTTCTATACATATATGGAAAGAAAAATAAAAAGAGAAAGAGCATGGAAATCATAGCATTCAAAGACAAATCTCACATTCTGCCAGTGTTGACCTTTGGGCATTACGACTTGAATATCTTGAACTAGAGAAGTCCATTTGATTTCAAATAAATTGTTTTGGATTCCTGACTCAAAGACCTATTAGCCTACCAAAGTTTAATAGAAAAAGAGCTCATATGAGAGAGATATGAGTTTTCTAAGATGACATATGAATTCTGTCAGCATACAGGTTTTGTGAAGAACACAAGTCCAAAGTACTTCTCAAAGCATCCAAACCCACATCCAAGTCTTTATTTCGGCAATTTAGCTCCTCTAAGTCAAAATTCAAAGCTTAAAGATTTTATGCAAGGTTATTTCTTCTTTTTTAGGAAAATAGTTATTGAAATACTTCAATGTAAATTGTTTACTTAGAAAAGGATTTTTTTGTAGAAAAAGGGATTAGGATTTCCTATTAAATAAAAAGAAAGAGAGAAAGGAAAAGGGGGTGGCCAAAAAAGAGAAGAAAATAGACCCTTTCCTATAAAAATCAAAATTATGCATTCTTCTTTCTTTTTGATTAGTTGTTCAATAGACATGTAAGGCTAAACTCTTTTTCTTGGTTGCAAGGACACAGAAACCTTTGGATTTCAAGAACTGTGAGATTTATTTTACCTTATCTTTTTAGTTTATATTATGAGTATGTTTTTTTTCCTATATTTTCTATGATTGTTTATTTTAATTGCTAGAGAGGACTCTAAGTTATTATTGTAAACAATCTATTGCTAAGTTTGCTATCAAAACCGAAGTTGTGGTATATAAACTTGTGAATCAATTGAGTTTAATAATTATAACGGATTGATGTTATTAATTTTAGAAAAAATATTCGATCAAATCAAACATGGACTGCGAACAATTATGTTTTATTGATTAATCAACTTATCTAGTTCTTAAGGCTACCATTGAATTAAATTACTAGTGCGGACACTATGGTTATTTGATGGTTAGAGTTAGTTATATTAGCAGATTTGTTAACTAACCAATGTTAAATAGAGATAAATATTCATAATATAAATTGATATATCGTTTCAATGATCGGTTCTGATTTCCGTAGGTGAACGTTTATTTGAAACCAAAGTTTGTTCTCTTGATGGTTTTCTGATTTATTTAATTTAGCTTGATTGTTTTATTCTGTTATAGCCTAGATAACCTCAAAATCCCCCCCAATTGCATTTCATACAACATAAAAAAATCTGAACTAAACCTTCCTTGTGGGATCGACCCCTTACTTGCTCTAAACTATCTTGTTTATTTAAGCTAGGGTAATTACTTTGTGTGACCACGACTTCACAATAATTTTTTTTCTTGATTTTTTTAAAACTTGTTTACAAGATCAAAATAGATTTTTTTTTAATAATGCTTACGATAAAAAAATGCTTTTGTTAAAACAATAAAGAGAAGCGTTAATAAGGAAATGAAGTTTATATTGAAGAAATATATTTATCCTTGATAATTTTATGCATTACCTTACTTACAAATATCTCTTTCTATAATTGTTTAATTACATAAAATATGAATTCCAAAAAGCGATGTAATTAAACATGGCCAGCACATGACTTAGGTGTTAGCCTATCCAACCTATGACCTAGGTCATGGGTTGGACGAGCTGGCAAATTTGATATGGGTCTATTCAAAAGGTTTTCGTTCCACTATTTTTTATTAAAAAAATTAAATTGATGTCATTTTTTTTAAAGGACAAACTGAGTTTTAGCTAGGTTAACTGAGTCATAAGAGCACCTGCTAGGTCACTAGGCCATACTGAGTTAACTCCCACATGATTTACTTTGAAATTTAGTTCAATTTATAGGTCAGGTTGACAAATTACTATGTTAACTTAACAAGTCTAACTGAATTTAATAATATTATTAAAAAGTTTGAACTAATTTTGGCTAGGTTGACAATGCACATGAACAATTGACTAGTTTAAACTAATTTTATGAATGTTAACTCAATGATACATTGAGTTTGATTCACCAGAGTATCTTATTGCAAGTTGCAATTTTTTCTTGATTTTTTTTTGATCAAATGTTAGAATTTTATAGATCAAAAGGCAATATTAGCTAGAAAACCAGCATGCCAAAAATACATATGTACAGAACAAGCCAGTGAAAACAGGCTCCCAACAAGTGCAAACAAAAAATAAAATACTTTTTCTTGATTTTGTTAATACATGGTCATATAACTTGTAAATTTGAATGGTTTTTTAAATCATTTTATTGAAATTCTAAGCATGACAATAATACCTATTAAATGGACTTTCTATGTGTGTGTTTAGAATTCTGGTAGCTCATGCAATTATAGTTTTTAAAAATATATTTAATAAAAATATTTTTAGTTGTGGTTTTAAGAAATAGATTTTAAAAAATATATTTTTAGTTAAAACTACTGTGAAATAGATTTTTAAAGATAAAATAAATAAAAAACAAGTTTTCATAAATAAAAATCAAGTTATTTTAACTTATATAAAACCAAGGTTTAAAATATCTTAATACTAAAAAGTCTATGTTGTTGCCGCATGTATACAACCACAAAATGGAAGTTAAGGTATTCCAATTTCCAAGTATGATTCTGATCACGTGATAGTCACGTGAAACAATGTTCAAATATAATAGCACCACCCAAATTCAAAAATTGAAAAGGCGTCGTACGCATAAACCCGACATTCTCTTATTTTCGGCTTTTATATTTTTCAATTACATATTCATATTCCCGCCCATAGCACCCTCTTCTCTTGCTCTCGTCCTCGGTTTTTTGACCCATCACTAAAGCGGAACCCTCACTCACTCCAATCATAACCCAAGACAAATCTCCAAAAATACTCGCATCCAAACCCCCCTTAAAAATTCATCCACTCTTTCTCCGATCTCTTATAAAAGCAGTGTCATTTTATCGAAATCGGAACCCTAGAAATCCAGTTCAGTCGCCATGAATCATTTCCATATCTATGAAGCTATTGGCCGTGGCAAATATTCGGTAATTTAAAACTTAAACCGGTAGCTTGTTTCAATTATTTTAAGAATGCGCGAATTTCTTCGAATCTCTGATTTTCGTTTTGAATTGTGTAGAGTGTGTATAAAGGTAGAAAGAAGAAGACGATTGAGTATTTCGCTGTTAAGAGTGTCGACAAGTCGCAGAAGAGGAAAGTTCTTCACGAAGTAAGGATAATAAAGAGCTGTTCTTGTTCCGTTTGCTTATTTAATTTCTGTTTTTGGTCGAATTTGGAGTAATTGATCTTTGATCAAAGTTGAATTTAAGTTTGTGATTTTTAATTCGATGAAGTGCCTGTTTTAGCAACTAATTTAAGGCAGCTTATTTGATTAAATTTGAAGCAATACCTGTTTTAATAATTAATTTAGTGCAATTTAGTTTATTAGATTTGGGAAATGTTTGTTTTAGTAACTTATTTAAAACAATTTAGCCGCTTAAATTTGATAAATGTCTGGTTTTGTAGCTGATTTAACACAATTTTTAGTGTCATTGCTGTATCTTAATGAAGTACTAAAGATGCTAGTGAATTTTAGGTACCAGGTGCGTTTAAGGAAGTCAATGTCAAGTATGTTTGTAGTATTGGGAACTAGACGGGAATGAGCCAGCGGGTATATATTTTTAGTAAAAATTGTGGGGATGAGTGGCTTTGCTATTACCCATCGTTCAGAACACTCAATTTTGAGTTGAATGTGCTAGAAGTCATTTTTCTTTTCTCTTTCTTTCTTTTTAATTTAATCTTTCTCACTTTTATTTTATGCATGGGAAATGAGGGGCTGTAGAGTATTTTATGCCTACTTATCACTGTCTTAGAAAATTCAAGCGATGCTGCTAGTTCTTATAGATGTCATTAACTCATACCCTTTTATTGGTATTATTTGCAGGTTAGGATGCTTCACTCCTTGGATCATTCAAATGTTTTAAAATTTTACTCTTGGTAAGGCTTGTTAGCATGTGGTAATAGCTCTCAAGATTCTTATTTTCATCCAATGTATTTATTTGTCACTTAGTAATACAGTTCATGCTTTTCTTTGTTTCATTAGCTTACCTTTTCGGTTTCTTCACACCTCCTGATGTATGTATTAGGTACGAAACACCATCTCACTTGTGGTTGGTTTTGGAATATTGTGTTGGTGGAGATCTCATGACCTTATTGCGACAGGTAGAGACTGTTTAATGTTTATTGTATGCCTTGCTTTTCTTTAATGAATTTCTCATGACCTTATTGCGACAGGTAGAGACTGTTTAATGTTTACTGTATGCCTTGCTTTTCTTTAATGAATTTCTCATTCTTTTGCTAGACACAAGGGGAACTGTGGAATTGATCATTCATGCTCAGATTAAAAATAATATGACTGATAATTTTATTGGTGAATTGTTTTTAGAAATACAAGGCAGAAAAAAAAAGGCAGGCTTTGTTTGCGATTTTGACATACTAAAGATTAGACAATTGTTTAGTTTAACACAAAAGCATGATCATAATTACATAGCATGCATAAATATAAATCAAAGTAATGTACTTATATATGAAATTGAATTATAACAATTTCTTAGCATGCATACTAATATAAACATAGCAAGTTAAAATAACTTGATATAAAATTTAAACTAATATAAATTTTATAAGACACTTGTTGATGATTCTTGTTCAAAGATATGGTGTTATTGTCAAGGATTAAACTTTTTGTCTTTAAGACTTAAATGCTTGTTATTTGGTGTAAATGATTTCTTGCAAGTAGTCTCTCAGGATTTCAACAACTTAACTTTTAAATGATGCCTTTCCTTTGCAAATCTATGAACCAAAAGATTGTGAACTCAAAATCTTTCTCCGAATCTTTTACATTTTAGTATGGAGATAACGGGGAAGAATGACAAAGCAAACAAGATCTTTACCTCTTTGTATTCCTTACAGAATAGCGCTAACTCTTTTCTCTCACAAAATTACTAACTCGTTTCTCTTAAAGGTTATTACAAGAACTATTTATAGGAACACAACTTCACGACCTATTTATAGGAACACAAAGTCTTCATTTACATCATTACATGTCATTTTGATTTACCAACCACACTCACATATGTTAAATCCTAGCACTCTCACATTTCACATCATTAACCTAACACACTAACATTTCCACTCACATTTAATGTGTATTAACCTAACACATTCATATTTAACAAAGAATACTTACATTGACATCATTACATGTCATTTTGAATTTACCTTCCATTTTACCAATTAACCATTTCACCATGCACGTACAATTAGGTGAATAATTTCTATTAGGTGAATGTGAGTCAAGGGTTCAATGAGATCAATTTCTTATTCATCCACAATTTGTTTTAATTATCAGTATGTTTCATGTTTGTGTTAAAATAAATTTCTTACAATCCTTCTTGTGAATGAAAATTGTTTAACCATAATAAAAGACTCAAAGATTCATAGAGAGATAATGAATTGGCGAATTATTACATCATTTTCAGATTGATGATAACTGTTTGGGCCAACGACAATCATTCTCTTAAATGGATGATTTTTTTGTGCTTCCTTTAATGTAAACACATCTTTAAAGAATGTAGCATTTCTTGATTCCATAATTATATTAGGATGAATATTCTTAATATTTGACTTGTATACAAGAAATCGATATGCACTACTATTATAAGTATACCCGATAAATACACAATCTACAGTTTTAGGTCCTATCTTGACTAGTTTGAGATTAAGTATTGTTAACTTTGTAAGACACACCCACACTTTAAGGTATTTGTAGGAAGATTTTCTACCTTTCCATAATTCATATGGTGTTTTCTCTAGCTTATTATGCGGTACTTTGTTAAGTACATAATTGACAGTCAAAGTTGCCCCCCCCCACAAGTTATGAGGAGCTCCTGAACTTATCAACATGACATTCATAATTTATTGTAAAGTTCAGTTCTTACATTCCGCAATGCTATTTTGTTGAGATGAATAAGGTGCGATTTTTTTGGTGGATAATACCATTTTGAGAACATCACTTTTTAATAGATACATATTATATAGTGTATTGTTTAATCTATTGAAGATGTAGTTTTTACATATAAAACATTATGATTCCAAACATTTACTGCTACCATAGTAGTGGGATCAGATTCATCATCTGACAACTTTAGTACTTTTTCAGTTAAAAACTTTGCCAAGTTCAAAGTGGTCAAATAGAACAACATTTTTTGTTGTCACCTTTTAAAGTTCAATCCATTAAACTTTTCAGGTTTCTCACCATGCACTGCACCACATAATGTGATGATGCAATCCTTACTATCAAAGTAGAACTTACCGAAGCAAAATTAGTTGGCACAACTAAGTCTTGAGTATAAAAAGTAGAAGACATGATGTAATCTATAAAAATAAAATAAAATAAACAATAGCCAATAATATTTATAACTATTTCGACTCTACAATAAGCACGTAATATAAAATAAGACTTTTAATAAAGCAACTTAAGTAAACAAAAGTATGAAATTATGCAACATAAAATCAATACATTAAAAGCTTAAGTTCCTTTTAAGATACATCATATCATTATATAATGTTCAAGCATGTTAATTAAAAAAAGCATAATCATATAAGCAAAATAGCATAAACCATCAATAATTCACATATTAAGACATAAATATATGAAAAACAATTTTTAGAAGATAAACTATAACTTTAAGAAAAAGATATATAATAACTTCTAAAATTAAACAAAATAAACGAAATCATAAAGCTAAAAATAGACAAAAAAGTTATAGATTAAAACATATATAATTAAAATTAAATTTATATGTGAGAATATAACAAATTAAAAAAAAATTAAATTATAACTTAAATTTTCAACATGCTAAAATTCTCTTTAAAAATTAATATATATATATATATATATATATATATATATATATTCACAAAATAAACTAAACAAAGTCTAATATAATGGTAAAACCTTTCGATTGACAAATTAACAAACATATAACAAAAGCACTAACTTGTTGAAGATTCTTGTTCTAAGATATGATGTTCTTGTCAAAGATTAAACTTTTGTCCTTAAGATTTAAATGCTTGTCACTTGGTGCAAACAATTTCTTGCAAGTAGTCTTTCAGGATTTTAACAACTTGACTTTCAAATGATATATTTTCTTTGAAAATCTTTGAACCAAAGGATTGTGAACTCAAAATCTTTCTAAGAATTTTTTACAGACAAATGGGAAGAATGACAAGGAAAACAAGATCTCTATCTCTTTATTCCTTACACAATAGCACTAACTCTTTTCTCTCACAAAAGTTCTAACTCATTTCTCTAAAAGGTTATTAAAAGAACTCTTTCCTTCCTCTTCTTCACTCTTCTCTTCACACACCAAAAACAACAATCATCTCTTCACAACTTCACCACCTATTCATAGGAACATAAAGTCTTCATTTACATCATTGCATATGTCATTTTGATTTACCAACTACACTCACATTTGTTAAATCCTAGCACACTCACATTTCACATAATTAACCTAAGACACTAATATTTTCACTCACATTTAATGTGTACAAACTTACCACACTCACATTTAACAAAGAATACTTGCATTGATACCATTGCATATGTCATTTTAAATTTATTTTTTATTTCACCAAGCACGTACAATTAATTTGAATAATTTCTATTAGGTGAATATTAGTTAAAGGTTCAATGAGATCAGTTATCCACAATTTGTTTTAATTATGAATATGATTCATGTTTATGTTACTACAAGTTTCTTACAGGCTTTGCCATAGGTTGCTGTATTATTATGTGTTTTCCCAGTATAACAATCTGGATAGTCTAGAAATGAGACGTCCATGAAGAGTTCATTTTTTTCTTAAATAAGAGAAAAAGAACACTAGGCGTCAATATACTAGTGTTTATGCCTTCTGTTCTGTTTTGTCTTTAGGCAACAAACAGGTTTGTATAGTCAATTAGACTGAATCCTGTTTTATCTTCACAAATTTTCTACTGTTAGGAATGGAAATGTTGTGAAATTTGCACAGAATTTGGAATGCATATCAATATAATTTTCTTCTAATTTTGATTTGACACTCAAGGTGACAAAAAAACTGAGACATTGGCCTCACAAAGCATTTGGGTATCTTATGCATTAAACCTATGGTGATAAATATGGAAGTTAGGTTGCACAATTGCCAATGATATTGGCTTGTAATTTCGGCGTAACATGCTGGATTCCCATCTTATGAATTTGTTGCTGTTTCATGTAGTTCAATCAACTAAACGATTTCAAATTTTGTTATATGCAACGTCTAGTGAATGATAATTTCACTAAGATACTTTATAATTGACTTTCAGGACAGTCAGCTGCCTGAAGACTCAATTCATGATCTTGCCCGTGACTTAGTTAGAGCTTTGCAGTAAGAAATGCTGATTGGCAATTAATTTTGTTTCTATATGATGTATGTAATAATTGTCTACTTTCAATATTTTTTTTTAAGAATGATCACTTCTGTCAGGTTCTTACACTCAAAAGGAATCATTTACTGTGATTTAAAACCATCAAATATCCTCTTAGATGAGAATGGACACACAAAGGTGCATTTTGCATTTTTATTTATGTATGGTTGAGTAATTTTCTAGTTTTTTCAAAGCACATGATTGGTATTCATGCTCATTTGTGCATTGCAGCTATGTGATTTTGGATTGGCAAGAAAATTGAGCGATATAACAAAAACTCCTTCGTCTATGGTAGGTTGTTCTAACTGCTCAGCATTTAACACACTATTTGCAGAACATTTGACATGGCATCACGACATGGAGCTTGTCCTTTTATTATCTGGTTACAATTTTTTATGACTCTTAACTTTGTTTTTATGTATTTACTTAGTTGCCACAAGCAAAACGCGGAACACCCTGTTATATGGCTCCTGAACTATTTGAGGATGGAGGTGTCCATTCATATGCATCTGACTTTTGGGCTTTAGGCTGTGTACTATATGAGTGCTATGCAGGGAGGCCTCCTTTTGTGGGAAGAGAATTCACACAGCTAGTGAAATCCATACTCTCAGATCCGCCACCACCCCTCCCCGGCACTCCAAGCCGTCCCTTTGCCAACTTAATCAGTTCTCTTCTGGTAAAAGATCCAGCTGAAAGAATCCAGTGGAGTGAGCTTTGTGGACATGCCTTCTGGATGTCTAAAATTTCTCCAGTGCCATTACCTCCTCAAACGGCTTTTGATAATATGATTGAGCTTTGTGCTAAGCCTTGCCTCTCAGAACGTAATGGTGACAGATCTTTAGCAAATAGGACTCCTCCTAAACATCGTGAAAAAGATGCAAAAGGGACCCCAAAACTGGATGAGAATTCTATGTTAGGATCAAGAGGTCATGAGACACCAGTTAAAGGTACGCCAAGTGGCAGGAAAACTCAAACAAAGGCCTCTGGCAGGGTGGTTGAGGAGAAGCAGAAAGATCCTTCCAATGCTGCTAGGTGTGTTAATCTCTTAAGGTTGTCAAGGATAGCAAAATCAAATTTACAGAGGGAGAATGAGAAGGAAAACTACAGGAGGCCGTTGCCCAATGGCTCCGAGAATGATTCTGAGGTCAAAATTGAGAACACTGATATGGAGCTTGATTTTAACGAGAACGCTGAAGACGAGACACATGATGAACCTGATGGGTTAGATAACCCTAACAGTACAGCAGAAGAGGTGGTCAATAACATTCCCCAATCGGAAACCTCTCCTGTGGTAAACACACCTGCCTCAGATGAATCAAGAACAAATGATCAGGATTCATCTTCAGAGCATGTTGATATGGTTTCTACTCCACTCAGTGCTAGTCCTCAGCTCAGGAATCAGAGAAATAAAGAAGGTTTAGTGTCAGCCATTGAGTTTGATTCTTCAAAATCATCCCATGACCTTTCACAGGTCCTTTGGCATCCATCTGATCTATCTGTCAGACCTGTAATGCCCAGTAGAAAAGCTGATAAAGTGTCAGATGTTATTCCCTCTCTTCCGTTCGAGGCCTTGCAACCATCTGATTTTGTAAGGATGTCTAGGGAGCAGCTCGATGCACTCACCAATAAGATCACATCCATTTTAAATGGAAACACTAGCATTGGGGAGAAGTTGAATGTAATTAGATACCTTGAGATGTTGAGTAGCAATGCTGACACAGCCAATATCCTGACAAATGGGCCAATAATGCTCATGCTCGTTAAAATGCTTCGACTTTCCAAGACCCCAGCTTTGCGTGTTCAACTTGCTTCATTGATTGGCTTGTTAATTCGTCATTCAACTTTTATTGAAGACGATTTGGCAAATTCTGGAATTCTGGGCTCACTAACAGATGGCCTTAGAGACAATCAGGAAAAAGTTCGGAGATTTTCCATGGCTGCTTTAGGTGAGTTGCTGTTTTATATATCCACCCAGAATGATCAGAGCAAAGATAACAATCCGCCAGAATCTCCATCAAAGGACAGCAGATCCACATTTGGCTGGCAGGTTAGTTTTCTACCTTACTTTCATAAATTTCTTTTTTGCATGCTATATTGCATGAAACTTCATTTTTCCATTCAATGAAGTTTCGTTTTTTCCCCATCTTTTCATCTGTACACATCTGTTAGATTCTGTGTAATGGAGAGACTCCTTTTTCTATGATTCACGGAGTTTCAAAAGTCATGCTCTGATAGGAAGTTCTGCTGATGTGTAATGTCTTTTTTTATGCGTTCTTTTATTCTGCTATTTTCTTCATTTAATAATGTTCTTTTACTGGAAGCAGGTTCCAAACTCATTGATTTCATTGGTGTCATCTGTTTTACGTAAAGGAGAGGATGATATAGCTCAACTTTATGCATTGAGGACAATTGAAAACATTTGCAGTCAAGGGGGACACTGGCCAGCTCGCTTCACTAGCCAGGATGTGATTAGTAACCTCTGTTATATATATAGAGCTGTAGGGAAACAGGAGAGCATCAGGCTTACTGCAGGTTCATGTTTAGTTCGCCTGACAAGATTTAACCCTCCTAGCATTCAATCAGTCATGGAGAAACTGTCTTTCAAGGATACAGCAACTACCCTTGTCAAGGGCAGCCCACGTGAGCAGCAAATAAGTTTGAACCTCTTAAACATGGCTATGCTTGGAATTCATATGTTCACAAATATTGGACGGCACCTTTCAAACTTGGCGGAGGATAAGAATTTGGTCCCAAGTCTCGTGTCTCTTACTGAGCAGGGTAGTGACATTTTGAGGGGAAAGACACTTCTTTTCATTGCTCATCTTTGTAAAAATGCTAGGAGGTGTCTACCACACTTTTTTTGCAATCCAAGGTTACTATCTGCCGTGGATAGGGTAGCAAAAGAGAAGGACATCTATCTCCAACAAAGTCTAGATGCATTTGTGCATGCTGTGGCATCTACTATACCAAGTTTACTTGATATTATAACAGGAGATATTCAGCAAATGATGGGAGTAAGGCGCCATGGTCACAGCTCTGCCATTGCACATCGAATTGCTCCAAAGACCAATGTTCATTTGTTTCCAGTTGTTCTTCATCTTCTTGGAAGCTCTTCTTTTAAGTTGAGGGTGGTGAGCCATCAAGTTATGCAGCAGCTGGCAAATTTAGTCAAAGTCATGGAGACACCATTTCAGGTAGGAAGCTGGAGCTGAGTAAATTTTTGCTGCTTGTTTATTTCTTATTTTTACGTTTATTTTTCATTTTTTCTTTTAATTGAACAAAACTTTAGGATATAAAGTGCAAAGTAATTGTTTGGCTAGATTTCCTTGTCTAGATGTAAATAATTAAAATGCGGTTATGAAGTCTGAGGTACAAATGCTTGAACGAGTTGGCTTGACCCAGTAAAATTAGGGCATTACATAGTTGGCAAAATGCCTATTCAAGTGGCAACCTAATACAACTGCCATATATAGGGTATAATAATCCTTTTTTCTTTTGGCTGACTCGATTAAATTAGAGTTAATTTATTGTTTTGCAACTCGCTATGGAAAATGTTTAGTTGTTGAAGAAAGATAACTGCATGGCTGGTAAAATATAATGCTTGGACAAGTAGTGATCCATTATACAACAAGGTATACGGTAACAAATTGCGCCAACAGATTGTGCGTAGCTCAGATGGATATGGAGTAGAGTAGACTTTCTTAGGTGGACATTTCCACAATTATCTTCTTATTTTGGTAAATAAACATTAAATTTCTTTTATGATGGAGCACTTCTGATCACCACAGGGAGCAAAATGATGATTCAAATACTGAAACATTTTTTTGTTTAATTTCCAGGGCAGAGATGACTTCCAAATAACCCTTCTTCGAGTTCTTGAATCTGTTGCAGAGGAGCGCCTTGTCATTCTTGAAAGCCCCAACATTTTCATTTGTGAAATCCTTCCTGGTCTAGCTGTTCTGTACAAGGGCAACAAGGATGGTGATGCCAGATTTTTGTGCCTTAAAATTCTGTTTGATGTGATGATCATTTTCTTGAATGAACCTTTGGAAGATGACCAAAGATCAGAGGCTTTAAAGTCCATATCCATTATTCATTTCCTACCTCTCTACCCTACCTTTATTGAAGATGAAGATCCCATTGCCATGTATGCGCAGAAGCTCCTTGTGATGCTCATTGAGTTTAATTACATAAAAATATCAGACATTCTACATCTGAAGACAGTCTCACAGTGCTTTGAGTTTTTGCTTGGTGACCTATCAAGTGCAAATGTCAATAATGTTCAGCTGTGTCTGGCTTTGGCATCAGCTCCTGAAATGGAATCCAAGTTGCTTTCTCAATTAAAAGTGGTTAGGAGGATTGGAAACCTTTTAGAGTTTGTGTATGCCAAGGACATGGAAGATTTTCTTGAGCCAACTCTTGGCCTGTGTAGGGCATTCCTTCTATGCTCGGTTGGCAGTAAAAGAGGACTTGCCTACAAAAAAGAGCCAGCACTTCTGAATGATTCTTCTGAGGCAAGCACTGCAGTTGATCAACAGCAATGCATAAGAGATGTAATGGACTTTGGTAGCAATGTAGGTGTTTTGCTGGAGTTGAGTAGGTCCTGTGAGGCAAATATTGGAGATATAGCTTCTGAATGTGTGTTGTTGTTGCTGAAGGCAGCTCCAAGGGAAGCCACAACTGGTTTTCTAACTAATCTGCTGAAGGTTAGTACAATCCTTGAGTCTTCGCGCAAGGGTGTTCCTCACTTAGTTTTGCAGCGGATACTACATGCTCTTGCTTATTCTTGTCAGCAATATTTGTCACATGCGATGATACTATCCATATCCATAAACGAGATTTCAAGGATTGAAGTCATTCTTTTGGAGCTGAAAAATTCAAGCCCCCCTGATTTAGCCAGTGCAGCTTTGCTTGCGGCCTCAGAGTTGCAGCGCCTGCCTCGTTGCATTTGAAGTCCTTGAGGTTGTTTGTTGGTTTCTTTTCTCTTCTTGGTTTGTTTCGCAAAGTTTAGGATTTCTGACATCTATTGATTTCCTATTATTCACAGGTATAATGCATGTTAGTTGGCTTGTAAAAGGACGAGAAAGTCAGGTTTCCTGAATTCTATATAAAGGGTCATCCTGCCCCCTCAGTCTTGAGGTGAGCTCAGTCTTTAATGCAAATTACTAGTATAGTGCCCTCTTACGGGCCTGTTTTTATATAATCTTTGTAAGCTTTCTATCATTGTTATAAACATGTAATCAAGTAATTTTTTACCTTCAGAATCGGCTTAAAAGCAACTAGATCATTTTTGCGCAACGACTGCACATACTTGGGCATCGTGTGAAGAAATTAGATTATTCTAATGACTTGGAAATTGAACACGGTCGCTTACATTGGTTCACCAATCACCGGTGAAAGCCCTTTTTGCTTTATCACTGTATTTTAATCTCAAGCTTCAACTTTCCTTTAATTATGCTGGGGCCTGGATGGAGATGGACATCCTAAATTTGTGAACTTGCTTGGAATTTGAAAGCTTGTACTTTTCAATTGACAATGAGTTATTGTTTAAGTGAATAGACAGGGACCAATCAAGCTGAGCCATTAAAACCATTTCATTTGAGTTTGCTTGCCACTAAGTGATCAAATTATTTTTATCTGTGGTTAGCTGGTTATTGACCTGATTCCATGGTAACATAATTGAATGAAGTCTCGGGATGACAGGTTTGAAATTATAGCTTCTAGCCTTAGATACGGTGGCGTTAGATTGTAGCAAGTTTCAGGGAACTGGATGCTGACGGCAGATGCTGTTACGTTCAATTTGATTCTTGATACGGTCTTGGACCATTTGAAGCTTTGGAGATAAGTCGTATCCTTACTCATCCATGTTATCTTTGATAAGCTTTGCTATGGACAGCTGCGACCGCTTGCATTGGTTGAGCATAGCTGTCTGTGCTAACTACTGCTAATCATGCATGGTGGTCCCAAGAAACCATGCGTGTGTGATTTGTCTGCATAGATAGGATCAGTTACTACATGCAGCCATAGCTGGTGGTGGCAAAATTCATCATTGGTAAGTTGGGTGGTTGGCTTCAACCAAATTTACCCTGTTCCTGAGTAGTTCCTTTTCATAAAGAACTTTCATCTAGGTCAATTGGCCAGTATGCTAAGATGCAAGGCGTTTTATCACTTGTACACTATTATTTGTCATACCACAAAGTTGCTTTGGGTTAGATAAATGGGATTATTATTATCCTAAAATTAGGGAAACCAAATTCACGGGACACAAGGAATCTACTCCAACAAACATATCACAACAAAATTCAACCAATCTTTGTCTCTTCCCCATACATTCCAACGTGCAAATTCTCATCATCACCCATTCATCATATGCCACGTGGAACAGGACCCCACCTATTGATGCCCTTAGTCATACCTTTAAAATACCTCCATCATAACTGGCACCAAAAGATCCCATACTGTCAACTGGCACCCCTTTTTTTCTCAAACAAAACTTTCATTACCCCCACATTTTATTACTCTGTCCAAGTAAGTGTGACATTGATTTCTTGATCATTAGAATGGCCTCCTTTTGTTTTTTCATAGTACTCACTGTGCCTTTAATGATCTTTCCTTTGCTTTCTTCTTCCACTCAGCTAAATTCAAAAACCTCGCCTTATCTTATCTCTACTTCACCACCATTCCTAACCAATCCTCCTCCACTATCTCCTCTCCAAGAACTGTCACCGGACATTGCTCCACTATTGCCTTCTCCTGGTGGTGTGCTACCTTCCCCAACCGTATCGTCGGTTCCCACCATTCCCTCCACCCCAAGCCCGCCTAATCCAGATGAGGTGGTGGCACCAGGGCCTGATTCTGCTTTCTCACCCCTAGGAGCATTGCCGGCTTCCACTGCATCGCCACGAAACTTGATAAACTTTGCTATTGCTGTGGGGTGTATAGCATATTGGTCAATCTAGATTTTCAAAATGTGAGTCATTTGCTGGCTAAATGATTCGAACCTTTTGAAAAGAGTAATTGATCTTGTAGTTCTAGTATTTCCATGTTCATCTTTCCTTAATTATTCTTCTGATGAGTTGATGCATTGCCATAGACTGTCAAATTTTTTTCAAGGTAGACAATCTGAAGTCACGAACTGGTTGCATTCTTTAATATCTGCATCTCTTGAGAAGCTAGTGCCTCTGCAATTACGTCATGTCAGTGTTTTGATGCATATAGTATCGGTTCTTGCCAGCAAAGGCTTCCCCTCCTGGAGTAGCAATTGGATTCCTGCTGGCACATGGTTTTGATCCGGATCAATATGGAACAAACTATTTCTATTCCATGTGCATGTGATCAGCACAAAAAGGACTATGAATTAGGTGATCATTTATCGAAAATCTGTCACATGTCAACTAATCACGATTAATTTAATAATGCTTTTATCTGCTTTCCATTGTATCATTGTTCTTTTTTTTAAAAAAAGGTTGTCCTATGTGTTTCAAGTGAAAACACAAGTGTAACCAAGTCAACATGACAGCTTGGGATCAGTAACCAATTAAGCAAAACATATGTTCAGATCTGGAAAAGGGAGTTCCACATTTGGTTATGGCAATGCTAAGCTGTATAAAGTTGAGCTGAGTTCTTGGCTAAGGATATCACCTGTGTTCCAATGCGAACGTTGTTGATCTCAACCAGCTGCGGAAAGTTTAAGGCTAGAAACAAGAGGGGTGCAGCTCTCAGAAAATAGTAGGTATCCAGGAGCTTCTTGTGCAACCTAAAGATGAAGGGAGTTACATTCTTTCTAAGATAGAGTTTGGTTAGGAGTATAAGATAAAAGAGACATGCGCATGACAGAAATTAATGTATTTGGTTCCCGGAGAAGACAATCCAATTTTATATTTTATCTCTAGAATGAAAACAAGTGAAAATCTTAAACCTTCTTTTCCAGAACACAACAAAAATATGAAATTCTTGTGATTGACAAGTGTAAGGTTTATGGTTAGTTTGGGATTGCATTCCAGATGGTTTTTTTCAAAAAATTTAATTTTTTTTACTTAAAATTATTTTTTTAAATTTCTGAATTGTTTTGATATGTTAATATAAAAAATAATTTTTAAAAAATAGAAAAAACATTATTTTAACGTATTTTTGAGTGAAAAGCATTTTGAAAACATAATTGTTACCACATTTTCAAACATCCCTTAATATGTCATAATCTTAATAATATAAAGATGAAAAACATCATCAAACCCAATTAAACTTCAACAATCTAATCTTAACTAAAAAGAAAGCAAAAAAATCCCAAGTGTCCATCAAACTAGGCATGACTCTGATAGATGAAGAACAAGAAAATAAAGGATATTATATCCCTAGTTTATAAGGTGTTATAGTTGTATAAGCATTCTTTTCATGGTTAGAAAGAGTTGCTAATTTTAGGAACTCCAAATAGATTAGAAAAGTCCATTTTGATTTGGTAACTTTTGTTGCCCCTTTAGCTTTTTTTTGTTGAGCTTGGTTTCCTTATTTTTCTTGGATAAAACTAATGATTCTTTACTCCTTAGTTGTTGAATTAATTAATTTCCTTTCTAGATTACGAGAATCATTAAATAATCCTTCCTAGTTTAGAAAACAAATCTGCCGCCCATTAGTTTTCTTAATGGACTAGGAAACGTTTTTTTTTTTTAATGATAAGAATCCTCTTACATTAAGGATCAGATCTTGCCGAATTACCTTGCATAAAAATAGAAGAATAATTATTAATTTTTAATCCTTGTAACATTAGAAAAAATAAGCCTAAATAAGGTTGACTTTTGGGCCGAACACATCAACCCCCGTTAAGACTTGAATAGAGCTCTTCTTGGATTTAGATTAGATGAATTAGAGGTTGTCATTCATGCTCATTTGGCGCCTCAAGCTCCTTTAGTCCCATCTTGACCTATATATTTTGAACAATCTCATTCAATATCTCGTTAAGTTTCTTTGCTTTAACTCTTGTAATTGATCTGATTGGCACTGCCAATGGATCTCTAGCGTGATTAAGATTGGTGTTGGGCTGATCCTCGTTAGGTATTTTGATATTTTCACATGGATCATTTGTTATTATTGATTTGTGTAAGGGTATTTTTGTCTATGTATTATTTTATGAACAATAAAATAAAAAAATATCCCTAGGAGTAAAAAATAAATAATTGTATTGGGTAGGGGTATATTGGTATTTTTCATTTTTATATATATATATATAGTTGAATTGAAAATGAACCATTGGATCCAAGAAATTTAATGCATTGTGGCTAGAGGTATTAGAGTCTTTTAGATCTAGTTTTTTTTTTTTAATTATTGGTTTGCATGAGGGTAATGCAGTAATTTACCATTAAAATAATATTTCTAATTAGAAAAGGTTGATGGCGCGCCAGAGAGTAGGAGATGTCTCGTCTTTGGCGCAGCGCGTGCGACGTCTTTTAGTGATAAAAAATGGGATTTGCCGTATACTTCGATTCCCACCTTCTTATCTTCCATCCTAGGCGACTTGTGTAGTCTAAATATTCCTGGTTTATCACTGGGGACCCTTCATTTCTCTCTCCTTCCCCGAAAAATATATTATGGTCCTTGGTGTTATTCGAATTTTAGATTTATTCCTTTTACTTTTGATTTGTATATTTTTGTCATTTTTCCTTTTGTTAAAGTTTTATATGTTTTCAATTTAACACTTCGTTTCTAATTTGTATATATAATGATTTTTTATTCGGTCCTCATGCTTTTAATTTTGAATTTTTACCCCTTTGCTCTTTTTACAAAGTTTTTATGGCTTTCAATTTTATCTTTCAAATCAACCTTTTGATTTTGGTTTTTTCAATGATAATTATGGTGATATCAGTTTGATCCCTTTCTTTTGATTTCTTATTATTTTCCTTGATTTTTTGTCAAAGTTTTTAATTATGACCTTCAAATCAAGTTCATGGTTTTTATTTTTTTCAATAATAATAATAATAATAATAATAACAACAGCAGCAACAACAACAGTAGTAGTAGTAGTAGTAATGTTAGTTATGAAAATAACAACAACAATAACAATAGTGGTGATAAAAATAAAAATAGTAACAAAAATAATAATATTATTGATGATGATAACAATAAAAATTAAAGTATTGATGATAATCATAATAACAATAGTTGTGATTGTAATGATAGTGGTAGTGGTAGTAACAATAATAATAATTATAATAATAGTGCTAGTAATGATGATGATGATGGTGATGATGATGATGATGATGATGATAATGATAATAATAATACTAATAATAATATGGTGATAGAAATAAAAATGAAAATGAAAATAATAATATTATTGATGGTGATGATAATGATGATAGTAATAATAATAGTAATAGTAATAATTAAACATTTGTTATCTCGTGTTGATTTAACCCTTATTAACATTGTTACAAATTTGTCATGGTTGTTTTTTTATGTCATTTTTTAACTCCATTTCAATACCTAAACACCATTTTTTGTACAAAAAAATAATCCTGTCTCACAACGAAGCGCGAGAACCAAGGTTAGTTGATTGTTAATGCAGATTCAAGAACAAAGTCCGAGACTAGAATATTAAATGCAGTGTTGCACGTGTGCGGACGTCGTGACGATATTCCACTCTCATATAAGTATAGTGTATATCTAGCAAATATGGAGAGATAAAGAATTCTTATCTCTTATCAGTAGGAAAGAAAATGAGAGTCGTTACCTAGTATTTTGGTCACTAGGAATCTTAACTGGTCTCAGAGATCGGGTACGGGGATTAGTTGCTTAAAGGAAAGGTATTAGCACCCCAAATACGCCCTACCTAAGGTAAGCTCATTGTTTAATTGTTTGATAAAAATCTAAGGTCTTGTTTGTATTTTCAATTGTTGGTCCATCTACGGTTAAAGAAAAGTTATCCTCGGTAAGAAGATTCTTATCTTACTAGGTAAAACCTAACCGCTCTAAAGTCTATACATAAAAGAACTATATTTTTAATATTAGAAATACGTCTTACGTGTAAGTTCGTAATCCTTAATATTAAAAGAAAACAAAAAAATATTTTTTTGAATTTTTTGAAATATTGGCCAAGTTCTTGTGACTTTAATAAATTGGTTATTAAAGCCAAAATGCATGCTAAAACATGTTTTTAAATTTTTTTTATATAATGAAAATATGATATAATTTTTTTTCTTTGAGAGGCTTGGCCGTATGCATGAAAACAAGATTTTTTTTAATTTTTTTTGTTTTAACATTTCGGAGAAAACTAAATATTTTAATATCAGATTTGTATCTTTACGGTATAAAAATATAAACCAATATTACACAAAATTGATAGAAAAATACGCGAAAAATCACATTTTTTTTCAAAAGATTTTTGGAAATTTTTTTTTTGCTGGGCCGGACCCGACCTAATGCATTTTGGTCTGGGCCGGTGCTGTTCGACCCAATGAACAGTGGAGCAGCTCTCCACTGTTCACACAGAACAATGAAGCGGCTAGGGAATGAAGAAGAAAGGGACGGGAAGGAGGGCTAACCTACGGTTGCTAGCGATGCTGCCGGTGGTTGTGGAGACGATTAGGTGTTGGTTCCAGGCGGCGGTGAAATAGACCAAAAGAGAGGGAGGTTATTGTTCTTCTCCTTTCCGCTATTTTTTTGTTTTTATGTTCTTTTCCTCTACTCAAATCTTCCCTTCTCTGTTCTTCTTTGTTTTCAGCTCCTCTAGTTCTCAAATAAACGTCCTTCTCTGTTTTTTTTCAACTTTGAAAATGTTCTTCGATTCCCTCTGTTTTTTTCTCAACCTTCACTCTGTTTTTCGTCTGTTTTTTTTTTGTTTCTGTTTTCTGTTTTCTGTTTTCTGTTCTTTTCTCTTTTCTTTTCCTCTATTTCACCCTCTATTTGTTTTCCTTCTCATGTAACTCAAACAATTCTCGCCCCCCCTTTATTTTTTTCTTTGTCCCTCTCCTGTATTTATAGGAGGCCAGGGGAGAGAACCACCCCTACCCAATCCAATCGCGCCGAATGGGTAGGGAGGTTGGGCGACCATTAGGCAGCCGTTCTAGGGGCCGCCACAGAGCTTGCCTCCTTTGCTTTTTCATCTTTGGTAGGTAAATAGGTGTGGGTTGTGTCGGTTTTGGGTCTTTAGGAGAGAGAGAGAAAGGGGCGTTGTAGGGGAGAAAATCTCCTCTTCCCCTGCTGCACATCCAGAGGAAGAAGGAGCACAGTGCCGTTCAAAACGACATTGTTTTGTGTTTTTTTTTCTTTTTTTTGAAGAGAAAAATGAATTTGAGGAGTACCCCAAAAATGGGTTATGACATGCAGTATGAATATGATGGCTATAAATCCCACACCGTGCAAATAATTCATAATCCAGGTCCACCACCTCTTTGCAATCTAAAAAAAAGGAAGTTTTTCCCATTAATGGAAGGTGAAACTAAATTCAAGCTAGAGATCCTCTTGCTATTTTGCTGATTGAAAATAAAAATAAGGAAATGAGCATAACTGTATCAGAAAAAACCAAGAAATAATGGATAAAACATAGATAAAGACATGGGACTTAAAGATTGTTAAAAAATAATTACTTATGACATCTTAAAAGAGGGCATTGAGATTCAATGATACAAGACTGATTTGTAGAGAACCAACTACTAAGCTATCTAGTAGGAAAAAGTTTCTAGCAAATTTATTAAAAAAAGACTGCAATGAAAATTAGAGAAAAAGACAATGGATAAAACATAGATGATTCACCCGAACCTCTATTATAATTCATTCAAAGTTTGTTAACATTTTTCTTAGCTTCCTTAGATGCATTATGTTACATTAATAGCACAGTACAAAAAGGCTTTTACAAATTAAGAATTATTGGCACCAAGAATAAAGCCACATGTGGCTTTAGAAAAGAAAGAAGTTAAACTTAACTATAATAAAAATGCTACGTTGGAAACAAGATGGAATATTAATGAAATGCCCTGTAAAGGAAGGTTTGATAGTTCAACAATCATCTTTATTTTTTTAAATATGAAATCAATCTAGAATTCAATCCTCTTGCAACAATCCCCTTCCATCAAAGCTTTCTTATCCTCAAGGGAGAATTGGGGAAACCTAAGAGAAAATTCATCCAGGAACTCTCATGTTGCCTCTACAGGTGAAAAACCTTTCTAATGAGCCAATATCTAGGTTGTTGTTTGATTCCTTATTTTGTCATTCTTCTGTCAATTATAGCTTGGGGCAGGAGAACTTAATCATTGTCATTGATAGAAATGGGCAAGGTAGCTTGTATGATGTTATGACCTACATGTTGCTTTAGTTGGGAGATGTGGAAGATAGGATGGATGGCAACAATAGATGGTAGATCTAATTTATAAGTTATTGTCCTAATTTTCTCTATTACTTGGTAAGGCCTATAGTATTTTGTTGCTAGTTTATGATATTGTCTTTAAGCAATCGATTTTTGTTTATATGGCTGAAGTTTAGTGTACAAGTAGTCATCAACCTTGAACTCTCTATCACTGCATTTCTTGTTTGCTAATTGAGACATCTTGTTTTGTGTCATGTATAATTTATCCTTGATTACCCTAAGCATGTCCTCTCTTTCGGTTAAAAAATCATCTATTGCTTCTAGAGCACAATCTCTTGAAAGATATGGAATGTGGATTGAAGGTTTCAATTTGTATAGGACTTCATAGGGAGTAGCTCTAGTTGATGTATAGTAGTTAGTATTGTACCACCACTATGTTAATGCTAACCATTTAGACCATTGGTTGGGGTTGTCTCTTGTCATACAACGTAGGTATTGTTCTAGATATTTATGTTTGCCCATCGGTTTGAGGGTGATAGACTATTAAGTAGCGTAGATTCACACCTTAATTGACAAACAGTTCCTTCCAAAAATGACTTGGAAACACAAGATCTTAATCAATCACAATGGTTATTAGGGACCCATAGAGTTTGTAGACATTGTCTAGGAATATTTTAACTACTATTATAGCAAAATAAGGAAGACTTAGTGCCAATAAATAGGCATACTTGTTGAATCGATCAACCACCATATAAATCACCTCTTTACCATCTGATTTTGGCAATCCCTCAATGAAATCCATGCTAATGTCAGTGAAGGAGGCATATGATATTGGTAGAGGTTGAAGTAAAATAGGAGTAAACACATTTTCAATTTTGTTCCTCTAACATACTAAACATTCCCTCACAAACTACCTCACTTGCCCTTATTGTCTCTTCAAATAGTATATATTGCCCATCCTTTTTGCTTTCACTGTGGCTCTAGAATACCCTCCTCCTATAGTTGAGTTACGATACATAGCGATGATTTTGTTCTATAAGGCAGGGTCATTTCCCACCATTATTTTACCTTTCCTACTCAAGTGATTATTCACCCATCTGTAGTGAGGGTAAGTGGTTGGATCCTTATTCAAATCCTAGATGATAGCTTGTATAGATGTATCCTTCTCTTAAGATTTTTGAATTTCCTCCATAACATTACTAGAAACAGTTGACACTATCAATGTATAAACCTTTCTACTATAAACCCTTGATGGGGCATTAGCTATAATGTTCTCCTTTCCTCTTCTATATTCAATTTTGTAGTAAAAAGCTAGTAATTTGGCTAGTCATAGGTGTTGAAGAGTAGATACCTTTTGATCCATTAAGTATTTGAGGTTGACATGGTCTGTATGTATTTTGAAATGCCTCCCCCATAGATAATGCTTCTATTTAGTTACAACATGCAAAATTACCATCATTTCCCTTAAACTTTGTTGCCTAGGTCCCAAAAGCTTATTGATGTAAGCTATTGGATAGCCTTCCTACATTAATATTACCTATATTCCCTATCTAAAAGCATCAGTTTTTACAATGAATAGCTTACGTAGGTTACATAAAGCCAACACTTGAGGGTTGATCATAGTTGATTTGAGATAATTAAAAGCTTGGGTAGCTTCATTAGACTAGCTGAAGGTATATTTCTTCAATAGGTTGGTGAGGGGTTTGTATATGGATCCATTATTCTTCAAAAACTTTCTATAGTAACATGTGAGGCCTAAGAACCCTCTCAACTGCTCTAGGTTCTAAAGTGTAGGCCAATCCATAATTGTTTGGATTTTCTAAGGGTCACTATCCACCTCTATCCCATAAATAATATGGCTTAGGCACTCTACTTGGTGACTCCCAAAAACATATTTTCTTTTCTTAGCAAGTAATTGGTGAGACTTGAGTAGCTCAAATACCAACTTAAGATGCTTATAGTGGTTAGTCATAGAATTGTTGTAGATTAGAATGTCATCGAAGAAGACTAGAATGCACTTCCTAAGGTGTACCTTGAACATGTCATTCATGAGACTCTAAAATATGACAAGGGCATTGATAAGGCCAAATGGCATGACCAAAAATTTATAATGATTATTGTGGGTCTTAAAAGTAATTTTATACACATCCTTATAAATCATTTTGATCTGATGGTATCTTGACCTTAGATCAATCTTAAAGGATATAATAATTCCACTAGTTCTTCTAATAGTACCTCAACTATTGGAATAGGAAACTTATCCTTAATAGTGAGTTTATTAAGATCTCTATAATTCACGCAAAGTCTCTAAGAATCTTTCTTTTTAACTAATACCACAAATGAAGCAAAAGGACTTGTGTTGTGTTGAATAATACATGAATCCAACATTTCAATGACCATTCTTTCTACTACATCCTTCTGGACACTAGAGTAATGATAAGGCCTCAGGTTGATAGGCTGAGTGCCTTTCTTGAGACGAATAGAATGGTTCTTGAAACATTTTTTTGTAAAAGTCCAACGGTGTCTTCAAAATAGAATTGCCTTTCTATTAAGAGAAAGAGTTGGATTCATGGAATAAGAAACATTATCATCCTTCCCTATTATTCTCAAACTACATAACTTAATCTCTGCTACTTGATGGGGTTGGTTCATTAAGCTGTTAAACTTTTCAGACATGATAGTTTGTAACCTAACTAGATATATGAGGAGTAACATTGTCTGTTATAACTTTCACTTCTTTAATTTCTTCATCTTTTATATCTTTCTTATCATCAATGAGGTATAGGGAATATAACATTTTGTTTTTACACCTATGACCAGGTACAAATCGTTCATCACACAGAAGACATAACCCTTTAGCTCTTCTCTCTTTTAGTTTTTTATTATTCATAGATTTGGTTGGTCTAATGTGTGTTTTACTGGTGAAGTGATAATCTGGGTTCGTGGATATGTTAGGTTGTATTGGCTTAGGAGAGTGCATGGTCAGGGTAGGTGAACTCTTATAATGATCTTGTGAGAGAGATGAATTGGTTTGGGTTATAGTCTGAGGTGATTGTTTAGGGGATCTGTGAAGGGATATTTTATAAGTGAGGTTATATTTTATTGTAATCTTGCTAGGTTATAAGCTTGTTTCAAGATATTGGATTCAAATATTTTCACTATATTTTTATCCTTCTGATATTCCAACAAAGAACATTAGAGCTTATTTCTCATTTATTTTTGCTTTATTTCAAAGGATGTCAAAGTCTTGAATGTATGCATTGAAAATACCAATTTGAGATATTTAAATTCCTTTAATGGATCCTATTGACCTCTAAATCTACTACACAAAGCTTCGATATACTTAACCGAGCTCACTTCTTGATTTCCCATACTCTCCATAAAGTTTCGGTTCCAATAAAAGTTCATCCTATCTATGTAATATGAGGCTAATTTAAGTTTTTCACAATCATCAACTTCTTTTATCTCAAAATAGTGATTGCATTTGTAAAGCCATTTATAAACATCATCTCTGTCAAAAATTGAAAAATCATATCTAGGTTTATATACCTTGAAAGAGTGAAGTTTTCCATCTAAGGAGGAGCAAGTCTTTTGGTTAGAATCTTCATTGTAGGAAGATTGTTGACCTTTGGTGGGGCTGGATTCATCCACGGATAAATGTAACTTCTATAGCCTTGTTGATAAAAGAGACCTTAAATCTAGCTTTGTGGTTAGAGATGTTATTTTCTGGCTTTCGACCATAAGTTTCCAGTAGCTTTATAACATGTTCATACTTTTGAGTTTGCTCTTTATTTGCAGCATTTAGAGAGTTTTAAATCCTTTTAAGATCTTATGATCGAGTTTCAAGCGTCATAGCTCGAATCCTAAGGTCTAGAGCTCTGATACCACTTGATACAAGATTCATTTATAGAGAACCAACTACTAAGTTATTCAATAAGAAAAGGTTTCTTGCAAATTAATTAAAAAGATTGCAATGAAAAATAAAGAAAAGGACAATGGATTGAACAAAGATGATTCACCTAAACCTTGAGCACTTGATACAAGACTACTTTGCAGAGAACCAACTATTAAGCTATCCAGCAAGAAAAGGTTTCTAGCAAATTAATTAAAGAAAGATTGCAATGAAAAATAAAGAAAAGGATAATTGATAGAACATGGATGATTCACTCGAACCTCCATTGTAATTCATTCAAGATTTGTTAACATTTTTCTTAGCTTCCTTAGGTGCATTCTATTATATTAATAGCATAGTACAAGAAGGCTCCTACAAACTAGGAATTCCTGGCACCAAGGAAGTAGCCACATATGGCTTTAGGAAAGAAGGAAGTTATACTTATCTATAACTAAAATGTTGTGTTGGAAACAAGATGGAATATAAAAAAAATGATACATAAATGAAGGTTTGAAATTACAATGGTCATCTTTGCTTTTTAAATATGAAATCAATCCAGAATCAAGGTTGTTAAAATCACGATTTGATTCATAATTTCGTATGATTTTACTAGTCAATATATCTTAACGTGTAAAATCGTTCAAAAAACTCGAAAATGGATGAAATCATTAAAATCGGGTGAAATCGCGTTAAAAACACGATTTCAGGACCGTTTTAACAATTTCATCAGAAAACATATACTGTTGTAACCCTTGCCTCCAGGCTCCAGTTGTCCAGCGGCTATTGAGCCATTGGCTATTGCGCATTCTTTCAGCTGCTCTCTCTCTCTCTCTCTCTCTCTCACACACACACACACACAGAGAACAAAAAAAATCTAAATCCCTAAAATTCTAAATCCTTAAATCTAATCTCTTTCTCTATTAACAACTCACGGCCTCACGCCTCACGACTTCTTCTTCCTCTTCCTCTTCATCAATAGCGACAATGCTCTCTGGGTAACAACTCACGGCTTCCTCTTCCCCATCATCATGGCTCACGGCTTCCTCTTCATCAATAATGGCAGCGCTCTTCAGTCTTCAAACTGTTCACTCTTCATTAACAACGCTCTCCTTTTTAGTCTTCAACAACGACTTACTCTTCAGCCTTCATCAACAATGGTTTTTTTCATCATCAACGGCTTCCTCTACATTCTACACCGTAAGTTGTTCCATTTATAATGTCATTTTGTTTGGTTGTTAAGAAAGTTTTGGAAAAAGATGTGACTTCTTTATTGTTATATGCTGATTAGTTGAACTAAATTTAATTAATTTCTTGATAAATTATTGTGCTTAATATCGATTTGGTTTGCTAATGATTAAAAGGTGATGAAAGTTTAGATTTTGATAGACCAGAAGTAGACTGTGATAAGAAAAAATGTATGCAACATGAAATTATTCAAATCAAGAAGAAATTTGAAGGGTTTTATGGGTTTTATTTTTTATTTTTTGCTATGGGCTGATATGTGGGTTGTGAACTTTACACCCTTCCTCTTCATCAATATGGTTCTACTCTGTGAATAAGTTGTGATTGATGGAACTGGATTTGCAGTTTATGGCTAATTGGCTTTGTGGATAGTTTACTGCTTAAACTATAGTCTGAGTGTTAAATTATATTTGTTTATAGTTGAGCTTATTGACTGGAGAGGATATCTTCTTTTTCTTGCCCAGATTTCGATGGTGCAACATGATTATAGTCTAGATGCACTCTACTTAGGGGATTTATATTGGTGGTCATGATTATAGTCTTCTCAGTTGTCACTATAATTTTTATAATTGTCTTCGAACTGCTGATAAGGTTTTGGATAATACTGGCTGCATGAATCATAAAGAACAATCTTGGATAATTTTATTGTCACTATTGATTTATATTACTGGTCATGTATTATGGTACTTTTTTAACAAGAATTTAATTACTATAATAAAATGTTTGGATTGATTGCAGGGCTAATTTGAGTTGATTCTTGAATTGTTGAACTCATGGCATCTAGAAAAAATTCTTCTGGTAATAGGCTTGATGTGGGATGGCAACATAATATAAATATTGATAAGAATTGTAGAAAAGTTCAGTACAAGTATTGTCAAAAAGTTATCAGTGGGGGTATTTTTCGTTTCAAACAGCATTTAGCTTGCACTCATCAGGATGTTGAGCCATGTCAGCAAGTACCAGAAAATGTTAAGTAGATGATTTTGAGTGTTTCGGTGAAAAATCTAGAAGCAACTGAAAAGAAAAGAAAAGAAAGGTTCATCAATATAGTGGAAGTGGAAATATGATGATGATGAAATAAAAGAAATTAGCTCCAAGAAAAAAGGAAAGAGAGCAATTAGTGGGAGTGGAACTACACAAACAACCCTAAATTAATTGCTAAAAAAGCATATTAGAGAAGAAGCATGTCGAAAAATTGTAAGGTTTTTCTACACTAGTGCAATTCCATTTAATTGTGTAAAAAACCCTGAGTTTCTTAAGGCACTTGAATTGGTTGCAAAGCATGGGCTAGGTTTCAAGCCTCTATCTTACCATGATATTAGAGAGAAGTATTTGAAGCAAGAAGTGGATCAAACAATGAAATTACTTAAGGAGTACAAACTAGAATGAAAAAAAAAACAGGTTGTTCAATAATGTTTAATGGATAGACAGATAAAAAAAGACGTTGTATTTGTAACTTTTTGGTTAATAGTCCTAAAGGGACATTTTTTTTGTCATCGGTGGATACTTCTAATATGTCCAAAACTGCTGATAAGGTATTTGAGATGTTAGATGTCATTGTAGAGAGGATTAGGAAGGAAAATGTTGTCCAGGTAGTCATCGATAATGCTGCAAATTATAAGGCAACATGACAATTATTGATGGAAAAATGAAAAAGTTTGTTTTGGACACAATGTGTTGCCCGTTGCATTGACTTAATATTGGAAGATTTTGAGAAGAAGTTAGAGGTTCATCAAGTAACTATTGCTAAGGGGAGGAGAATCACCTCATATATTTATTTAAGAACTATTCTTATTTACATGCTAAGGCACTTTACAAAAGGAAGGGATTTGATTAGGCATGCTGCCACTCAGTTTGCTACTGCATATTTGACTCTAGGATGTTTAAATGATCATAAAATACAGTTGATGACTATGTTTACTTCCAAACAGTGGAGTTCATGTAGGTTTGCAAGAATAGAAGAAGGGAAACAAATTCAAAATTGTGTTTTGGATAACAGTTTTTAGCATGATGTCAGTATATGTATTAAGACAGCATATCCTCTAATTAAAGTTCTTCAATTAGTTGATTCAAATGAGAAATCAGCTATGAGTTTTATATATAAAGCAATGGATGAAGCAAAAGAGAAGATACAAGTGAATTTTGGTTCTATAAAAAAAAAGGTATCTATCTTGCTAATTGTTTATTTCAAATGTTTTCATCTATTAATATGAATGTCTTTAGAGATACTTTCAATTGAGATATTCCTAGATTGTAATGATATTTTTATTGTTTTTTTTTATAGTTATATACCTATATGGAATATTGTTGATGCAAGATGAGAACTTCAACTTCACATACATTTACATGCAGCAGCGTATTATTTGAATCCTTATTATCATTATAATCTCAATTTTAAGGTTAAAATTGAATTATATCAATGCTTAGAAAGGATGGTGTCTAATGCAATTAAAATGTGCAAAATTGACTTACAACTTGAATCAATCAAGGATGCAAAAAGGTTGTTTGGCATTGAGGCTGCCAAGACAACAAGAGATTAAAAAAAAAAAACTCCAGCTCAATGATGGGATTCTTATGGGGATGAATGTCCAGAATTACAAAGGTTTGCAATTGAGTTCTAAGTTTGACTTGTATTTCATCTGGATGTGAGCGTAACTGGAGTGCATTTGAAATAGTGATTTTTTTTATTTTAAATGTTGAAATATTTAATAAAAATCTTATAAATTTGAATTGTTTATTTAGGTTCATACAAAACGAAAAAATCGTTTGCACCAGAAAAAAATGAATGACTTGGTATTTGTAATGTACAATATGAAATTGAATGATAACCAAGTTAAAAAGCAAGCTGATGATTTTGGTGTAGTAGATGATTTTTCATCTGATGATGATTGGATAACTAAGGGAGAAAAACATTCAAACTTTGATTTGCTTGGTGCTATTGACAGTGCAACATGAAGAAAAAATGGTAAAGAAGATGAAAGTGATGAAGAAGAAATTCCTAATGATGCTGAAATAGAGAGTCATGGTATTGAAGATGATTTGGAGATTCAAATTGATAACAATTTGAGAATTCAAGGAGTTTTGAGTTAAATAACATTGATAATATTAGTGTTGGTACTAGTAGTAGCACTAACATTCATAATATTGGTGTTGGTATTAGTAGTGATACTAATAATCCTCTTGATGATAATGATATTGATGAATATCTGAGGAATAATGAGTAAGATGAAGGCAATGAAGTTAGTTTTAGTTTATATGACACACCAGCAGATTGTTTGTTTTAAGTTTGTTAATTGTTAGTTAATGAAAAGTTACTTAAATCATGTATGAATTTTTATTTGAACCATGTATTTTAAAGTGCTTGAACTATGTATGAAAAAAAAATCCTTATAATTTTACGATCCGAGTTTATTTTGTATTTTTCGTGTTGTGTCAAAAATATATTTTTGACAACCTTGACCATAATTCGATCTTCTTGCAACATTGAAGCTCTAGTAATAGAGGCCATTTTTTTTTCTTTCAATAAAAACAAAGAGAAAAGGGAGAGATCTGAGTGAAAATGGGATTGTTGGTTGTTTGTGAGTTAGATTGGGAGGGAGAAGCGAAGCCACTGTTGTTTAGTAAAGGTGTAATTACGTAAATAAAAAAAATATTTTATCGAAAAAAGAACTTATCAAAATAAGATATTCATACAAAAAAAATCCAAATATCTAGCTTCCATTTTTTCATTTTTTTTAAATGAAAAATTTTATTTTAAAGTTCTACAAATAAAAAAAATATTTTACAAGATTAATTATTTATAAGATTATATTACATTGTACACAATTAAATTTTATAAAATCAAATATATATATGGTCTAAAAAGAAAATTATTAATTAATTATATATATATATATATATATATATTGTGTGTGTGTTTATAATATAATTGTAATATAATATGAATATTATAAAGATAAATATGATTAAATAAATAATACTGAATTTAAAATTTTGCGAAATAATTTCTATCCAAATCAATGATTTTCTTAATCTATCAAATAATAAAGTAAAAAAATAATATAAAAAATGGTCAAATGGATGGATGGTGTTAAGTGAGATTTAGATTCTAGATTTCTTTGATATAAAAATATGGTATTGAAATTTTATAGACACAGAAAATATTTTAACGGTCTTTTAATAAAGAAGATTTTATAAGGAGATTCTTATAATTTCTTCTAGATAAAAAGAGTGTTGCCATGTTAAATCAATGTTGTGAGACTTGGATTAGCTTGATAGGTTGATTTGGGATCTAGCAATCTGAAGCATGAACAAATCTGGGTTGAGAAAAAAAAGAAACTTGGTTGATGTAGTCAAAAACTCAAATTGACTTGCTGACTCGGTCAAAACACGACCTTTAACCCATTAATTTTTTTTAAAAAATAGTTAAAGTAATATTGTTTCGATGAAAAGAAATATATTTAGGGATCAACCCTACCAACATTTAACTTGTGCTTTACCTCGGTTCACCTTTCAAATATGTATTTAATACCATGACTTATTATTATTGTTGTTATTGTTATTAAAGGTGGTGGTTTGTTGGTTGAGTTTCGGCGGTCTTGTTTTCATCGAAACTTTGTACTATTTATAATATTATTGATTTGTCGACAAAGTGTTTTTTATTGATTATTTTTTACTTAATCAGACAAAACATGTAACGGGTTAATTTTGAACATAAAAGAAAGATTAAATAGTGCTTATTTAGATCATAAATTTGTGCATGGACTTGGACTACAGGAGTTCCTAATATGGCTTGGATTCATTGAAAAATTTGAGACCTTTCTTCCTTAAGATATGTGTGGCGTCTAAGGGCTTTATAAATACTTTAGTTAAGCTATCTTTTATTTCTTTTGGTTCTTTTAAGTTTAGGCAACTTGGTTTTTCATTCAAAATTTATGATTTTAAGTTTGGTTAATTAGTTAACGCTCAATGGTTGTTTGATCTTAGTTATGAATTATTTTTCAACTATTACTCAAAGCTTATTTGGGTCTATGCTTTCAAGTTTATTAATGTAAGTTTTGAGTCAATTTTAAAAGTGGATTAATTTAGTCCACAAGAAAAAATCCATCAGAGTTTTTATTTTCGAGAATATAAATACTCTTTGTAAAGATAAAATATTCAATCTTGAAAATACTATCCTTGTTAATAAACTAAACTTGTGTACTATTGAGCATCATAAACCTTATAAATTACAATGATTGAATGATTGTGGTGAGATAAAAATAATTAAACAAGTCTTGATTTTATTTTTTATTGAAAAGTATGTTGATGAAGTTCTGTATAATGTGGTCTTAATACATGAAAATCATATTTTATTTGAAAAATCATGATAGTTTAACAAATATACAATCCATAATGAGCTTAAAAATAAGTATATTATTATAAAAAGCTGTCACTCTTATATTTTTTATATACGAACATGAAGATCAAAAAAAAATTGAAGAAAATTAATAGTAATTAGGTGCGAGAAAAAAATTAGAAGCAGTCACAGACTCACAACCAAAACACTCATTTCACTTCCTAAAACTATTCAGAATATGACCGAGAGTGAAGGTAAAACTTGATATATAAACAATCTTTTTTTTTTTTTAATGTTAGAGAGGGTGAGGTTATGCAGACGCTACTCTCTCTCTTCTAAGGCTTAATTCTTATATCCTTTTTTGGATCTGCATTTTCTCTTAAAATCACTGGTAAGTTTTTTACTTGTCTTGGAATTTTAAGTATATCATTATCACTTCTACTTAGTTAATTACTCCTCTGTTTATTAATATTGTGTTTAATTTCACTTCACAATATTATATTTTTTTCACTTAGTTACTGTTTTAGTTTTAGTTTAGAGTCAGGATGATGATGAGTACAGAGCTTTTGGAAATTCTGCCTCGTGAACTCAAGATTACTTGTAAGTATTTAGTTACTATTTTCTCTTTCTTCTCGCTTAAGTTTTTCTTTTTTTCTTTCTTTTTTGTTTATTTTATTGATTTGATGACAATAATTTTTTTTTCAAATATCATGTGATTAATACAAAATTATGTTGAAAACAGATAAATAAGAGTGTCCCAGCTGTTTAAATTAGAGAAATTTATTATTATCTTCTGTTTTGTTGAAAGTTGAAACTCAAAATTATTCGAAAACAACAAATGGGTCATCAATATATTTGCTCACAATTTAATTTCCACTTGCAGCTTTACATTTTCTTTTTATCTCAGGCACCTTTTCTTTAATAATTATTGATGCTTACGTTTTGAATTTTGATTGTTTATGTTTTGGGATTTTTTTCAGGTGTCGAATTTTAACTTTGCGCAGTTATGCTGGCAAAGTTGTTTGGTAAATATAAAAATCTATTGTAATTTGCAATGTGATGGACTCTCTTTTTATCTCTGTAGTTGAGGTGAAGAGAGAAAGCTCATGCTCAATTCAGCTGGGCAATAAGTCTGATCAGTATGTTGCTTTCAAGGTGAGGTTCTTTTATGGCTTCATTTCTGTTGCACTCTTCTCTTTTTAACAGCTCCATTTTATTTTATTTTGCATTTTTTTAATCTAATTATACTCTTCTATGATCATGGGAGTGCTGGTTTATCTGCAATGAAATTGCAGTGCAGATGCTAATGCTTGTTGAAATGAGGTCAAAGTAAAGAAGTTTGGTTTCGGAAAATGATACAAGTATGCCTAAATAATTCAAAACGTTTTTTGCAGGTGAAGACTACACATCCCCGAAAAAGTATTGTGTGCGGCCTAACACGGGTGTTATTAAACCAAAGTCAACTTGTGATTTCACAGGTTCTTCCCATCTTCCTATGCTCTGCTTATATTCAAATGAAAATGTCTCAAACATGTGTTCGTGACAAGTTTTGAAAAAAAAGTAAAAAATGATGATGCATGTGGCCTATTGTATACTTAATGTGTGAAATGAAACAATGATCCAAGTGCAATTTAATCATGGAAATAATAAAGGCTGTTATTCTGGATCATAAAAAGGCTGCTTGGTAAAGTCTAAGATGGACTAGCATGACAAGTAGAATTTTTTGATCAATCAAAATTTTAAACCAGGTCTGGACAAATAAATGGAAGTACTGAGTTTCTGCCTGTCTTATTCTATCAGAATCTGTAATGGATGGTTTTTTTCTTAACTTTCTGGTCATTTCAGTTACTATGCAATCAGAAGTTCTTGGTTCAAAGTACAGTTGTTCCCCCTGGGACAACTGAAGAGGACATTACATCTAACATAGTAAGATTTAGTTTCATTTCTGTTTCTACTGTAAGAAGTTGCAGCTCTGTTTTGTTTTAAATTTTCTCTTTAGTTTCTTATTTCTAGTTTGGCAGTTTTCTAAGGAGGGTGGGAAATACATTGAAGAGAAGAAGCTAAAGGTGGTTCTCATTAGCCCACCCCATTCATCATTTTTACTTCCAAGCGAGGGAGAGCTGAAGAAAGATCCTTGTTATGACACTTCATTGCTCAGAGATCTAGGAAAGGATGAAATTGAAAACATTCATCCACCTCATGAGGTAAGAGGTATTTTATATTGTTGTTAAATGTAGTCTCGACGAAGCCTTGCTTCTTGTCCTATCTCTGTCTCTCTCCCCGCTACGTATAGAGTTTACCCGATGCATCATCAACTTTTATAGGAACATTCTTGTGTGTGTTTTCTATACACCTTTATACATGTTTCAGCATTTTGTTATACTTGCCAAGTGACTATTTTCATAACTAGATCCGTAGGAGTTTTTAGCTCTGTTTCTATAGGTGAAAGGGGTAGGTGTTCAATCTCCTCCGCTGATCTTATGCAGTCTTGTTTGACAAATGTAAATGAAAAGTGTAAAAGGTAACCGAACATATGATTAGATGACAGAAGTTGCAAGGAAATGCTTTAAAATTTAAAATTTTGACACAACAAAATGATTATTGGTTATCTTGTCTCAGTTAGCTGAAGATGCTCCAGTCTTTGAAACTGCCATGGATGCTAATGAGTTAGGAGGAGCCAAGGATGCTGATGGTTCAATACCTGCTGATATGGGGGAATTGAAATCTTCTAAGGATACAGCTGAACCAGAGTTGACGAAGGATTATGAAGAGTTGAAGTCAAAGCTACATGCAATGGACTTAAAGCTAAGAGAGGTCTTTTCTCCTCTAGTATCAGTTTATTGGCGCCAAAACCTTAAACTCGGACTCAATACTACCATTTATCACAAAATAATATTTTTGAAAAGAGCAATTGAATTCCTTGAGTCATGTTTGATCTTTGAACGTGGAATAGTGAGTTTTTATTTTGAAGAGAGATTTTTCCTTAATGCTACACGACACTTTTTATCCATTTTGTTATTATCTGTTTTTGCAGGCTGATCATACCATTTGAAGCTCACTGATGAGAGGAGGATGGCCACTAAAGAGAAGGATAAGCTCAAGCATGAAGCATTAAGTAATTTATTTCACAGGATCTTTTTCAAAAAAAGAAAATTAAGGCTAATAACTCTGATTAAAACCTTGAAAGTTAGTTTTCTGCCATTACTGCCTGTTGGTCTGCAAAGAGGATGGGTAATAGGATTAGACAACTGGCAAGAGATGGGTGTAAAAGAAATTATTTGTTTTTCATAGTTGTAAATATATTAAAATAGTGAACAATGATGTGTGCAATTTCTAAATATATAAATATAGTGCCTATAAATCAGTATTTTTTAAGCTAAAAAAACTGTTTAGAGTTGAAAAAAAAAAACTTCTAAAAGAGATTATTATCATTTATGGCTCAACTAGATAAAACAATAAGCGGAAAGAAAAGGTTATTTATGGATCAGGTTCAAGTCTAAATTTTAATTGGTAAAAAATAATTTTTTATAATTTAAAATATTATTTTACAATAAACTTAGATTTAGGTCTAAGAACGAGTTAGGTCAGAGTGTGAGTGATTTTAAGCTCAAAACTCACTTTGTCTAGAACGTTTTATATTTAAAAGCTTAGATGTTTTGATCATATTTTAATTTTTCCATTACTGATTTTATACATACTAGAAAAGTTTTGTTTCTTTTCTTCTAATATGAAATAGAGTTTTTTAAAAGATTTTAAATTTCACTAAAATATACCAACTAAGAGTTTTTTAAGATCAATTTCTTATTCATTTATAATTTATTTAAATCATGTTAATATTTTATATTAAAAAATATATGTTGAAGATTAAATTTTAATAAAGTTTTAACTCAAAAAATAAGTGACTGTTATTTTAATTTGACTTCAAATATTTACTTTAATCATTTTTTTAACAAATTTCCAGCATAAAGTTCAATTCTTAAATGTTATATAGGCTAGCAATAATGTTTTTATTTGTTTCTTTATGATATTTATTCATAGTTTTGAAACTCAATCCGGTTAAATGATCAGGTTACGGGTCAGATAGGTTGACTCAGATCACTAAAAAAAATCTATAAAAAAACATCAGAAAAAGTTGCCTTCGTAGCACAGGTTTCAAGTACTTTCTCTCCCAACTTTTGGGCAACAGGTAGAGCTTCCTGCAAAACAGTAAAAGCTGGAATTCATCACAAAATATAACATTAAGCATTACATATGTTGCCATTTTGCAGATTTAAATAAATCAAACAATTAACTCAAAAAACCCCCACATTACCTACATTACTACAGCAAGACCAAAAGTAATCCTTATATCAATGCCAAAAGATTTCCTATGTGACCTCTAAAAATGCTACGTCACCCAAAGCCTCAAGGGCCAGCCAACCACGATCATGCATATGAGACACAGAAGACAATCAAGCAAAAAGGGAAAGGGAGAAGCATATTTGAGCATAATATTTCTTGCAAAAAACATATAATCTTCAGGGTAATTTTCAGGGCACATAGCTAAAGGAAGCAACTGAAATTACAAGACGAAAGGGAGCAACTGAAATTCAAAAAGACAAAAGGGAGCCACCAAAATCAACAAGACACTGCACTTTCTCCGCGGCCACTATCGACACCTGACACTTCATTCCTTATTACTGAGTAGAGGACGTCTCTTTTTGGCGTCTCTGTTCTTCTCTCTTCTTATTCTTTAATTCCTTCTTCAGTGCACTACAAGAGTAGCAACATACCCAAAAGCCACAGTCAATCCATCACCGAAAAAAAATAGAAAACAGAATTTTCAGTAAGAACAAATGAGAGAGAGAATAACTTTTTGCTTATGGTTTTCTCGCCGGAAGCAGAAGAGTCGGTCTCCTTCATTGTTAAATCAGAAAGAGACAAGGCATGCAGTTCAGCTCTTCGATACCCAACTGAAATTAGGTTTGCAACCCAACTGAAATTAGGTTTGCAAATTGTAA